>Ga0326728_10003714_pt1 | contig 46687 bp, 36 predicted proteins | sample MB3enrmetagenome_FD_207602 | JGI IMG/M metagenome (GOLD analysis project Ga0326728, IMG submission 207602) | Lab enriched peat soil microbial communities from McLean, Ithaca, NY, United States - MB31MN | ecosystem: Environmental > Terrestrial > Soil > Wetlands > Peat | place: USA: New York...
CGACAACCGTTCCGGTGATCGTTGTCGAGTTGATGGTATTCCAGGTCATTGTCGCATTGAGAGGAGCAAGGGTGCTCTTGTTCACGAATGCGACTGTCGTCTGGCCCGGTTCGAAATACTTACCGGTGATCGTGAACGGGATCGTCGCATTCCAGTACCACGGTGTTGGTGTTGATGCCGGTGTGATGGTGAGGCTACTCGGGGCCGGGTATTTGCCGCCGACCGCGAACGCTGAACCCAGCCAGCCCGTGCCACCGTCAACGGTCGTTACGCTGACATTCCATACACCGGCCGGGGCACCGAACGGGACGACAACCGTTCCGGTGATCGTTGTCGAGTTGATGGTATTCCATGTCGTTGTCGCATTGAGGGGAGCAAGGGTGCTCTTATTCACGATCGCTATCGTCGTCAGGCCTGAGCCCGGTTCGAAATTCGAACCGGTGATCGTGAACGGGATCATCGCATTCCAGTACCACGTGGTTGTCGGTGCGATCTGGTTGACGCCAGGTACAGGAATCTTGATAGTGAATGCACCAGGCGCGACTGCTTCCCCGGCATTCGGCGTGGCTACGACAACGTCCCAGGATCCGGTCGTACTTGCATTATACGGGATCGCGAAACTGCCATTGATCTGGGTGCTGGTCACTGATGTCAGTGTGGCGGTAATTGTCATGTTGGTGTTCAGTATATTAGTCAGGTTCACGACAACCCCGCTTGTGCCGAACTGCGCGGGGAAATTGTTGCCGTTCACGGTAAAGGAAACTGTGGTATTCAGGTACCCGGATGACGGGGTGATCCCAGGTAGCTTAGCCGTGGTGGGGTTGATGGTTGGTGGCGACTGGGGTGTCAGACTCTGGATGGAAACCTGTCCCTGGTCGAGTGCGACGATATTATTGTTACTGTCCGTTCCCATCAGGTAAAGATAGTAATTGCCATTGTTGAGTAAACTGAATGCCGCTGCCGGGATGGTAATCTGGCTGCTTTTGGTTGTGTTGGCGATACCATAACCCGGCGTGATGGGGAGGGTGGAGAACGTATTGAGCATGGGGGAAGTTGACTGGCCGACCGCGCTGAGGTTATAGGTATAGATATTATCGGCATTCTGTTGCATCGATTTATACAGGAGCTGGATGACAGGAGCATTGGAGGCAAGGGACGTCCAGTGATCTGACGCCTTCTGGGCGAACTGCTGGGTATCGATTGTCTGGGTCAGCGCATAGGAGGTTGTGGAACTGACAAACATATACGTGATATTTGTGGGGGTTTCATGGTTTGAACCGGCAAACGAAAGGGTGACATCGCCACCCACACCCTTCACGTAGGTTATCGGGAGCGTGCGTGACCCCCCGGAAAGATCTGTCCAGACAATTGGAGTCTGTTCGTTCAGGAAAACAATCTGGGAGAGTGCATAGACCGTAGCGGTTTTATTATCGAAGCTGAGTGCACCGGCATAATATTTTCCGGTACTCGCCAGAGGTATGTCATTATGTTGCATATATCCCACTAAATTCTGGGATTGAGACATATCTGCCGTGAAGGAATTGAGGTTCACGGTATTCTGGTTTAAGGTTGAATTGATGTCAGTCTTCACATCCGAATAATTCCAAGTACCCAGTGCCTGGGCATTTTGTGAATCCTCATACAGGATACCGTGTTTATCATACAGGTACCTGGTGTCGACAGAGGTGAGGAGAGAATCTAAACCAGTACCACTGGCCGAGCCCGCTGTGTATTTTAATACGAACGGGTTGCCAGTATTCCCGGGTACCGTGACCCCGATAGTCGGTACCGTTGGCTGGATGTATATCGGGTAGTTCGTCGACTGGTAAGATATTGTTGAATCCATGGGCCCAAAGATTGTAACGATGTTCCCGTTGGATGACCCGGTCTTTTGTGAAAAAACGCGCTCCAGGGAGGTGATCTGCGGCGCCAGGATCGTCTGGACATCGGAACCATTTCCTGCCGTGGTCAGAATCCCGGCCTGCGATTGCGCGGGATTGCCCAGATCGATGGTCGTTATGTTCGATAAATATGCACCCTGGAACTGGTACGTTTTGTTGAGGGTGACGTTCAGAGTTACTGCTGAAACAGGTGCTGCGATTCCAATAAGCACCAGCAGCAATAACAAACAAATAACTTTTACTCCTTTCATCTTTTTCACCATAGCGTAATTCCTCCTGTCAATAGAGTATGTGTAAAATAATATACTGTAATATGATAAATTATTCTATTTCGTTTTCAGGGAGTTGACATGGAGACAGCCTGATCTTTTTTTGGAGGATTAAAAAAACGGGCGAAAAACAGGCCCGGGTTCACCGGCGGTCTTTTCCCCGGGGTTTTAGTTCCCCCGCTCTGAAAATCCCCATGAGATCCCGGATTTTCCCGCATGGCAACTATTTATTATTTTCAGCCACGTATCGTACATCGTGTCAGTTATGCGACGATCTGTTCGGTTTGCACTCATTGCGGCGCTCCTGTTTCTTGCCTGTATGATCGCTGCGGCCTCCGCGGTCACGATCACGGAGAGCCCGGCTGCCCTGAACCCGGGCGGGCAGATTACGATTACCATCTCCGGTCTCAATGACGGTTCCGATTTCAACCTCCTGATCGACGGGAAATTTGCGGTCACTCCCGGCAGCTGGGCCAGTTTCCAGACCCAGAATTTCGATATGCCCTTCTCGTTAACGAGCGGGACGGTCTCGGCGAGTACCCACGGCACCACCTCGACCGCATTCTCCGTCAGGCCGAGCGGGGGGAAGACCTACAGCGTCATGGATAATGCCGATGCGAACGGGAATTTTATTCTCCCGCCCCAGGCCTATGCCATCAGCAGCGGGATGTACGATTTTCTCGAACTGCAGGGCCCGGTAAGCGCTAATACCAACCTGCTGACCACCGAGATGAACCTTGAAGGTAAAAAATACGGCCCTTCAAATTCCCAGATCACGTTTACCGTGCAGGGCATCACCAACGGCGCGGTCTGGGTCACCGCGCTCGTTGACAACAACCAGGTGCTGGCTCCCACGGAGGTGGTCATCGGCAGTGGGGTCCCGTCCGCCGCTCCCGTGACCACGACCGCTCCTGTGGTAACCACAGCAGCTCCTGTTGTGACCACCAACGTCCCGGATACCGGAACGGCGACACCGGAGACCACGACGGCCCAGCCGGAGGAAAGCGTGACAATGCCTGCCGAAACAGCGACGGCAACGGCCACCGCTGCCCTGACACCCGGGGCCACGACCGCGGCACCCGCAGCATCCACCTTTTATTCTGCGGACCAGCAGGTTTCCCTGACAGCGCAGGATGTCGATTATGCCGCGCTCATGATGGTGAGCGAAACGAATGTCCCGGACACCTGGCTTGGGGTCGGCAGCGCCTATACCATCGTCCCGGACTCACTCTCCTTCGACCCGCCGGCGACGCTCTCCTTTGACGCTCCTTCATCCGGGAATGACTACGCCTATTTCATCGCGCAGTACAGCAACGGTGCCTGGACTGCGGTACCCAGCAGCCCCGGTGCCGGGACCATTGACGCAGCTATCGACAGTGCCGGCACCTATGCCCTGATGGCATACAAACCCGAGAGCACCATCCAGCCCGCGGCCACGGGAACCGCACAGCAGACGACCCCGACACCGCTCGTGCAGGATACCAGCGCACCGAGGATCGCGTCGATCGCGCAGGCAGCTTCCTCATCTGCTGCCCCGACGACCGGCGCACCTCTCGATACCATGGTCGTGGCCGGGGCGCTTGCGATCGGCCTCGTGCTCTTCGCGCGGATGCGGCGGTAAGAGCAAACCTTCGTTTTTTTATAGGATTTTTTATTTTCGGGCGTTGCCCCGATCCGGCAGCTACGATTTATGTATCCGGGGAGATACCGGCACACGCTGTCGTTTCCGGGGGATTCGCCCTCCTGCCTCTCCCCGCCGGTGTGGCGGGCCGAAAACCGGAGATAAGCCGGTACCTGCCGGGGGAGGGTGGGGTCTTGTACTCTCTCATAATGATTCAAAAATCGTATCGTTTTTATAATACAAGTGCTCTATAGATTATTCCTGTATCTGGTAAACCAGTAACGATCGCGATCATCCATGTCAGAAACCAGCATCCCCCGGCATATGCAGGCAATATCGGGTACTGCCGTTCCCGGTCCCGTGGCCATCCCGCCCCGGCTGGCCGCTGAGGCCGAGGATATCGCCAGGCCGGCGACATCTTCAGCCGCGGCCGCACCCCCGGACCTCCGGCTCACCGGGGTTTCCGTGGTTATCCCGGCCTACAACGAGGAACTGGTCATCGGCAGTGTTGTACTAAAAGCCTGCAGGATAGTGCGGAAAGTCATCGTCGTCGACGACGGGTCACAAGACCGGACTGCAGAAGTTGCAAAACTCGCCGGCGCCGATGTCATCCGGCTGGACTATAATACCGGCAAAGCCTATGCACTCCTCCTCGGGCTGAAACGTGCGCGGGACCTCGGGTGCTCTGCAGCCGTTTCCCTAGACGGTGACGGCCAGCACACGACCGATGATATCAGCCGGGTGGTCCGCCCGGTCCTTGAAGGTAAGGCCGATCTTGTGATCGGCTCCCGGTTCCTGAAAAAGAAGAACGGGGTCCCGGCGTACCGGCGGGCCGGGCAGAAGGCGCTCGATGTCTTTACCAGGGTCGGGTCCGGCTATGCCTGCACGGATTCCCAGTCCGGGTTCCGGGCGTTCTCGAAAAAAGCGCTCGCCAACCTCGACTTCGTGTCCCAGGGATACGCGATCGAATCGGACATGATCGCGCATTTCGTGAAATGCGGGCTCGTCATCGGGGAAGTCCCGATCACCGTCAGGTACGAAGTCCCGCACAAGCATAAGATGAACCCGCTGGCGCACGGGGTTACCGTATTGGCACGCCTCATCAACATGATCAGTTACCGCCGGCCCCTGATCGCATTCGGGATACCGGGATTCATTCTCATCGTGGGAGGACTGATCTCCGAGATCTCGGTATTCGAGGAACTACGCACAACCGGGGCTTTTCATGACGTTCTTGCTGTTGGCGGCGCATTTGTCCTGATGCTGGGTCTGCTCCTGGTGATTGCCGGGCTGATCCTGAACGTCCTCGTCCCGATTGTCCAGGGAAATAACCACACCCCGGATACAAAAAAGTAATACCCGTGGCCGGCGGTGGGACGGATGAGAGGTTAGCATGGAGACACAGCGGATTCTTCTGACCGGCGGTGCCGGATTTATCGGCACCAATCTTGTGAACGAACTGCAATCGCGGGGGCACAGCGTGATTGCGGCTGACCTTTACAATACCGAACGGGATTCCTACATCCGGGCGGATGTCAGGAACTACCGTCAGCTGGAACGTATTTTTGAGAAGAATCAATTTGATTATGTGTACCACCTTGCTGCCGAATACGGCCGGTGGAACGGAGAGGACTATTACGAGAACCTCTGGCAGACCAATTGTATCGGCACGAAAAATATGCTCCGGCTCCAGGAAAAACTCAGATTCCGGATGATCTTCTTTTCCAGCGCGGAAGTTTATGGTGATTTCGAAGGAAAAATGTCTGAAGACGTGATGGTTGACCACCCGATCAAAGATACCTACCAGATGAACGATTATGCCATTACGAAGTGGGCAGGGGAACTGATGTGCCTGAATTCGGCAAAGATGTTTGACACGGAAACGGTCCGGGTCCGGCCGGTCAACTGCTATGGTCCCCACGAACACTATACCCCGTACCGGGGCTTCATCCCGAAATTCATCTACCACGCACTCTTCAACAAACCCTATACGGTTTTCAAAGGGCACAAACGGATCATCGACTACGTGGAGGACTCCTGCCGGACGTGGGCAAATATTGTGGATAATTTCATTCCCGGCGAAGTCTATAATGTCGGGGGACGGCCGGAATGGGAGATGGAGATCAAGGAATATTCTGACCTGATTTTATCGGCAGTTGGCAGGGATGATTCCCTTGTCACCTACGAAGAAGCCGAGCCCTTTACTACGAAAGTGAAGCATATGGACTTCTCAAAAGCTGAACGGGACCTGAAACATGATCCACGGGTTACGCCAAAAAAAGGAATCCAGAAGACTGTCGCGTGGATGAAACAGTATTACCGGATTGAGAAATGATAAAAATTATATAAATTAGGCCCCCCCATTAATTTTATTAATTTTCTTAATTTTCCATTGTGATGACATGATATCAACAGGAAATCCCTATAGCGCTGAACATCCGGTACCACCGGATAAATTTGCCGGACGGGTGCACCAGATTAGTGAGTTTGATCGTTTTCTTGCAGATACGGTTGAGGGGAACTCAAAGAATCTGGCAATCCTTGGCGGATGGGGTATCGGTAAGACCTCGCTTCTCCGGACATTCAAATATCGTGCGGAACAAAAAAATTGCACTGCAACAATCATTGAACTCGGGGAATCTACCGATTCGTTCATTGCTCTCTTTGAAACAATAACCCAGAGTCTTGCAAGGGATGCGGCACGGATGAAGAGTCCTGCCGCTAAAGTGCTGGAGTTTCTTGAAGGCCTTTCATTAAGTGTGAATTATGGACCTGTCGGGATATCATATTATGAAAAGAAAAAATTGGCCCCCAATATGCTCAAATTCAAGGAGGACCTCATCTCGATATCCCATGCGATTGACACCCCGTATCTTATCATGCTTGACAATGCAGAACAATTGCTTACTATTAAAGGTGCGATTTTTGAATTGAGAAATATATTCCAGATGATCCAATCGGTCGATAATGTCCGGTGCATGCTTATCCTTTCCGGTAAAGAAACACTTTTTGCGGATATGCGTTCAGCCTCTGAGCCGGCAGTACGATTTTTCTGGGGTATCGAACTGGAACCGTTCATGGCTGAGGAAACATTAGAAGCGATTGAAAAACCCCTCAAAAATTCAGGTATTATCTTTGATGATGAGTGTATGAAAAAAATTTTCGAACTGACTCATGGGCATCCCTATTTTGTGCAGGTATTTGCGTATAATCTCTTTTCCACCAGAAGTGGTGATCGAATTACAAAAAAGGACCTGGAACAAAACTACAACCGCATCCTTACCTATATGGGGAAGAGATTATTCAACAGTATCTATGCGCAGGCAAGTATGAACGAGAGAAAGATCCTCTGTGCCTTTTTAAAAACTGATACGGAAATGTTGAGCAATCCCGAAATCGCAGATTTGAGCGGTGTTAAAAGTGCAAACATTTATTTAAAGAATATGAGTTCCCCGACCGCCCCGGTATTAAGGAGGGTGGAGCGCGGAAAATATGCATTGTTCCACCCGCTCTTCAAAGAATATCTTAAAACAATTAAAAAAATGAATGATAGAAAAGGACCTGATCATGACACCCGAAATATATGAACGTTTTTCCGGAAAGACCGTCCTTGTCACGGGCGGTGCCGGCGCGATCGGCGGCAACCTGGTTAAGGCACTTAACGAACTTGAGACAAAAAAGATCATCATTCTTGATAATCTGTCATCCTCATATACGTGGAATATCCCACAAAGCCCAAAGATCCAATTCATTCACGGGGATATCTTAAACGATGAGAACCTGAAATGGGCGTTCCGGGACAAACCCGACATCGTCTATCACCTTGCCGCCCATTTCGCAAACCAGAACTCTGTGGACAGCCCGGAAAAAGATCTCCTTGTAAACGGCCTTGGGATTCTCAAGGTACTCCAGTATGCCCAGCTGGTAAACGTGGAGAGATTTGTCTATTCCTCCTCCGGTTGCGGGGTCTACGGACTGGAATCGAAAATGCCTTTTGAAGAACACGACGTTTCCATCCACCTCCACACGCCCTACCAGGTGACGAAACTGCTCGGGGAACTGTATACCAATTATTTCTATGACCTGTATAAACTCCCGATCGTCAACGCCCGGTTCTTCAACTCGTACGGGCCGGGTGAAGTGCCCGGGAAATACCGGAACGTGATCCCGAACTTCTTCTACTGGGCGATGAACGGCCAGTCCCTTCCGATAACCGGTGAGGGGACCGAGACCCGGGACTGGACGTATGTCGGGGATATCGTGAACGGCCTTCTCGCGATGGGGATCCGGGAAGAAGCGATCGGCGAGGCATTCAATCTCGGGGCGAGCCGGGAGCAGCGTGTCATCGACATGGCAAACAGCGTCAACAAGCTGACGGGCAACAAGGCAGGCATCATCTACAAGGAACGCCGGGACTGGGATGTCAAGACCCGGCTGCTTTCCTGTATCACGAAAGCGGAGAAGAAACTCGGGTACAAGCCGAAGATGAAATTCGAGGACGGGTTGAAAGAGACACACCGGTGGTTTGCCGGGAACTGGGACAATATTGAGAAGAGTGCTGAATTCTGATATTTTTTTCACCCATGAACATTCTCGTTGTCCAGGAATCCAACTGGCTTACCCGCAACCCCCACCAGCAGCACCACCTCATGGAGCGTCTCGCTGCCCGGGGCCATTCTGTCCGGGTCATCGATTATGATATTGACTGGAAGAAAGGGAACGGGAACGGTCTTTCGTGTCCGAGAACCGTATACGGGAATGTCCACAAGATTTTTCCCGATGTCTCCATCAAGGTAATCCGCCCCCGATCACTCCGGGTTCCTCTCCTTGAATACCCGACACTTTTCGTTACCCATCGAAAGGAGATCAAACGGCAGATCCGTGAGTTTAAACCGGATGTTATTATCGGGTTCGGGATCCTGAATGCATGGACAGCGGCTCGCCTTGCACGAAGCTCTAAGATCCCGTTCATCTACTACTGGATCGATGCCCTTGACACCCTTATTCCCGAAAAGGTTTTCCAGGTGCTGGGGCGCATTCTTGAAAAACAGACGCTCCGGAATTCTGTAAAGGTCATTGCCATCAACAAAACCCTCAGGGAATATGCGATAACTCTTGGGGCAGACCCCCAAAGTACGGTGCTCATCGGTGCCGGTATCGATCTTAAGCGGTTCAATCCTGCTATCGATGGATCCACGATCAGATCTGCGTATGGGATCGCAAAGGACGACACCGTGCTTTTCTTCATGGGATGGCTCTACCGGTTTTCAGGATTAAACGAGGTTGCCCTCGAACTCGCCCGCTCACCAGACCGTTTTCCCGCCTTAAAACTTCTCGTTGTCGGGGACGGTGATGCCTTACCCGATCTTCAGCGGATCCGGGACGAGAACCATCTGGGGGATAAAATTATTCTTACCGGCAAACAACCCTATGAAAAGGTCCCTGAATTCATTGCTGCCGGGGATATCTGCATATTACCTGCAGATCCCAGGGAAAAAATCATGCAGGATATCGTCCCCATCAAGATGTACGAGTATATGGCTCTTGGAAAGCCGGTCATCACTACGGGGTTGCCAGGAATTATGCGGGAATTTGGTAAAGGAAACGGGGTTCTTTATGTGGATACCCCGGAAATGGTTCCCGAAACTGCATATACCCTTGCCACAAATGGATCAATAAAAAACTGCGGGAGTTCTGCCAGGATGTACGTTCAGAATCTTGACTGGGATACCATAACAGATACGTTTGAACAGACAATAACAGGTGGATAGTACCTATGACGGCTTACCGGGTCTCCATAACAAAGATTGCAAATCTCCGCGATGATTGTACGAAGAGTCTCGAATTTATCAAATGGAACGAGTCTGTCCGCAATGACTCAACGGTTTTTATCAAACCCAATTTTACCTACCCTTTCTATAAGGAGGGCATCACCACCAACCCCCAAATCCTGAAAGAAATTCTGGGCGCCCTCAAAGACCGGGCAGGGCGGGTCATTGTCGGAGAATCGGATGGAGGAAATCATTCATTCACGGCAGACCAGGCGTTCAAAGGCCATGGGATGCCTGGGATCTGCAAGGAGACCGGTGCCGAACTGGTCAACCTGTCAGCACTTCCTTCCCGGTACATTGAGGATACCATCCAGGGAAAAAGGGTGAAAGTCCAGGTACCGGATCTTCTTATTGACGAAACTGACTGTTTCATCTCGGTCCCTGTCCTCAAAGTCCACGTGATGACGACGGTCACCCTGAGCATGAAGAACCTGTGGGGCTGTTATCCTGATACCATGCGGTGCCTGCATCATAAGTACCTGAGCCGGAAACTGGCTCTCCTGACCAAGGTGATTAAGCCGAAGATTGTCCTGATCGATGGGACGTATGCACTCGACGGTCACGGTCCTATGTATGGAGAAGCGGTAAAGGCAGACCTCCTGATAGCGGCAGATAACCCTGTCGTTGCCGATGCATTCGGTTCCACGATTATGGGTATACCGGTCTCAAAAGTTGAACATATCATGATCGCCGAGAAGGAAGGACTCGGGATAACAGATCTTGCTACGGTTCAATTTAATCAAGACTGGAAAAAATACCAGATGCAATTCCAGGTCAATAAAACAGTGATTGACCGGCTTTCGACAATTCTTTTTAACAGCGAGTGCATGGCAAAACTGGTGATGGACTCCCCGGCGAAACCGATAATTTATGGGGTGGCGACGAAGTTGAGGAATACGAATGAACAGAACGTGGCGGATGAACTTAAGAAATGAATGTTATACTTGTTCGTTCAAGGGCAAGTGATCCTAACGTTCTAAAAATTGCCCACGTTTTGGCAAAAAATGGCATTGAAACAAAGCTTTTAATTTGGGATCGAAATGGAAAAAATGAAGATGCTCTCTTAAATAAAATATCAATTCGCTATTTCAGAATGGCTGCTCCGTATGATAAAGCAACTGTTGTTTTCTGTTTGCCTTTCTGGTGGCTTTATGAATTTTTTTTCCTGTTAAAGAATGCTGATAGAGATACCGTGATTCATGCCTGTGATTTAGATACCTTATGGCCGGCAATATTTGTTAAAATCTTAAAACGAATAAGGTTGAATTATACAATATATGATTTCTATGCAGACAATCTTCCTAACAAAACCCCACGCATATTCAGAGATTTCATTGCGTTTATTGAAAAAAAAGGCTTACAATTTGCTCACACGGTCTTTTTAGTCGATGAATCGAGGCTGGCTCAAATTAAAGAAGCAAAATTTAACAATATCGTTTATATTTATAATACGCCGGAGGATGTTCACAGGGATAATTATCCGGAACCACGAACCGATCGTGGAGAAATGATAATTTTTTATGCGGGGGTTTTACATGAATCCAGAGGTTTGCTGCAAATTATTCAAGCAGTTGAATCAATAAAAAATGTAAAATTCATTATTGCCGGTAATGGTCCCAAACAGCATTTATTTGACAAACCAGATCCCAGCATAGCTGAAAAGATTCAATATATTGGATGGATCCCCTATAATGAAGTAATAAATTATACGTTGAATTCCGACTGTATTATTGCATTATATGATCCCGTTATTCCGAATAACCATTATGCAAGTCCAAATAAACTATTCGAAGCGATGATGTGCGGAAAACCAATTATTGTCAATGATGGAACATCAATGGCTGATACCGTACGGAAAGAGAATTGCGGACTCATTGTTCTTTATGCGGATATAATTGCGATCAAGCATGCTATTTTGACTCTGAAAGAAGATCCCGAGAAGTGCAGGCAGTTTGGGGTAAATGGCAGGAATGCATATGAACGAAAGTATAGCTGGAAAATCATGGAGGGAAGGATATTAGCAGCATATCAAAAGATATCCTAAAAATTCCATCTGCCAGGGAATAAATTGTTTCAAACATCTTTGAGGTATCTTGGATATGAAAAAAGCAGATAATCGCGGTTTATGTATTGTATCCTATCCCTTGAGCAAGGCATTTAATGTTCCAATATTTAATCTGTCCAAAATTTTTTCTGAAATTGACAAAACGCAGTTGATATTAGGAATATCGGACCCTATTCAAATCTCTAAAAATCGTTCATTAGATGTTCATATCATTCCTTATCAGACCGGCACATTTAGATTAAAACAGATTTTCAGATATATCCTCCTTAATGTACGGATCGTCTTTAAATTATTCTCATTAAGGCATGAATACGGACAAATTATTTTTTTTATGGAATCTCCTCCAGTATTACCCATATTTTTTTCTTTTTTATTTTGTAAAAAAAGGTATTGGCTCCTGCCTTCAAAAATTTTCTCGATTTCAAAAGGTTTGTTCCCCCGAATCGAGAGTTTGTTGTCATACTTTGGCTATTGGCTTTCTGATGGCATTATTATATATTCGCCTCATATTGTTGCAGAATGGAGCCTTGAATCCAATTGTCACAAAATTTTCTTCGCTCACGAACACTTTCTGGATTTCGGCACATTCACGAATACTACTCCCATTTCCATCCGCCCTCGATGCATTGGGTACATCGGGCGATTGAGTGAGGAAAAGGGAGTCCAGAACTTCATTTTTGCACTACCGGCTATTCTCCGTAATCAGCCCGATCTCGCTATTTTCATTGGTGGTGAAGGGCCACTCCGGGAAATGATCGTGACATTCCTTAAGGAAAAAGGGCTTACTGACCGCGTGGATCTCATGGGCTGGATTTCTCACGAGGACCTCCCTCATTACCTGAACCATATTAGTCTTCTCATACTTCCCTCTTATACCGAGGGACTTCCCAACATCATGCTCGAAGCTATGGCCTGCGGGACGCCGGTTCTTACGACGCCGGTCGGGGCGATACCGGATGTTATACGGGATGACGAGACGGGTTTTATTATGGGAGATAACTCACCGGAATGTATTACTGAGAATGTTATTAGGGCATTAAGTTCTCCGGATTTAGAGAGAATTGTAGAAAATGGAAGATACTTTGCAAAGGAAAATTTTACGTTTGAAAAAACGGTGGAACAATGGAGAGAAATATTAGATGCTATTTGAAACAGAATTAGAAAGAATTCATTCGCTTTCGTTAAATAGAATACTTGCTTTAATTGGTGTCGGATTCATACTTTTATCTCTAATTATAATCTTGATAACTCCAAGTGCGGCCAATTATGAATTTTCGATCTACGATGCATATCCACTCATTTTCTGGCTAGCATTGTTTGCAGCCATCGTTACTGGGTCCGTCATTCTTTTAATTAATGGTGTGTTCAAAGAACAAGACAAATCTAAGTGGATTTGGGGTATTCTGATAATTTTTCTTGCTAATTCTATTTTATTGTTCATGCCCCTCATCCGGGGATATCTGAATTTTGGATCCGGGGATGTTCTTACCCACATCGGATGGATGAAAGATATTATTCGCACTGGATATGTGAGCAGCTCAAACATGTATCCCATCGACCATATTCTGGGAGTTATTCTTAACTTTTTTACCGGCTTGTCTTTTCAGGAAATCACGATGATCATACCGGCACTATTTTCGTTATTTTTTATTGTATCGTTTTACCTGCTCTCAACAGTTATCTTTTCAAAACAATCTGAACGACTTCTCTTGGTTTTGTTCGCATCAATTCTCATGTTTGGCAATTTGAATATGGCATTTGCACCAAATGCCCAAGCATTCATGGTATTACCTTTTCTTCTTTATTTGCTTTTTAAAAGCAACACTTTTGAAGGGGATCAGATTTTTTCCATTCTATTGATAATAATATGCACTACACTCGTTTTTTTCCATCCGTTAGTTACGTTAATTAGTATCTCGATCTTTATACTTTTGAAAATTCCATCCTTGATATCAAAAAAACTGGATATTACCGGTGCATTTAATAAAAATTTAAACAAATTGATTTTTTTGTTGATCGTCCTTTTCTCTTCCTGGACCTCCTATTTATATGTTCTTGCAAAGACCGCACAACCAATTTTCGAAACGATTACAGGTTCATCAGAATACACTACTGAATTCCAGAGTTATTCAAATATCCTCGGCGAGGTCCATGTTGATATTTCCTATCTGGTACGACTGATCATAAGCATTTATGGTCAGGAAATTATTTTGGGAATTCTATCTCTGATCTGCGCTTTCTATCTCCTCTTAAAAGTTATCAGGGGCGAAAAGATCTCAAATATATCTCTAATCGCTTTAATTAGTTTTCTTACCTTGTTTATTATATCAATTTTTATGTTTTTTATCAATGGTATATTCGGGTTTAACAGGATCTACTACTGTGCAATGATATTTTCAATTATTCTTATCCCTTCTATGTGGTTCATGATGAATTCTGATTTTAAAACCAATATTATTCTTACTAGAATAGTACTATTGGCAGTTCTGGCAGCAATTGTTTGGATCTCCATGTTTAATTTGTATTTTTCACCAATTACCAAACAGGTAAATCAACAGGTTACAAAAAGCGAATATTTTGGTATGATCACATTTTACAAGTATCGCGATGAATCCTATCAAATCCTTGAATATGGACTGTCGCAGGACAGAATGTATGATGCAATCTATGGCCGGGATTATCCAAGAACTAATGTTGTGTTTAGTGCTTCGGATTCACTCATGCCCCCAGATCATTTTGGGTATAATATGACATCTTCACTGGGCAGCTTTTATAATGAACCGCACTATTTTCTTTTGACAAATGCAGGAAAATTTTATTATCCGAACATATATCCGGAATTCCCTCAGAAATGGCGATTTGACGCAAATGATTTTGAACGATTGAAAACTGATGTTTCAGTGCAGCAGATATATGATAATGGCAATCTTGATATCCGTCTCATCTATAATGAACAGATATTATGATATAAGTTAGGTTTTTATAAAGCTAAGGCCGGAGTAATTGGTGAGAATTTAAAATATAATCTGTTCTTTAGAGCCATTTATTCACACTTTACTAATAACCGCTTAATCCGTATGATGAATTCAAAAATTCTTTTGGGTAACTTTAACATTATCATCCAGAACAATTTCTCCTTCCAGAAATATTTGGTATCAATCTTTGTCAATATCTTTTGCGCCAATAAGCGATTATCACCATAAATATTCCTGTTCGCAATTTCAATTTCCTTTCTTGCGATGTATTCTTTGAAAAAGGGTAACACATTTTTAGGTACGATCCCATCTGCGATCATCTTTTTTCCATTTTTTACTAGTGGCTCTTCTGAAATTAATTGGTAGAACTCGCAGGCTCTATTTGATGCATCGGTATGATAAATCGCACCTATTTCGGAACTGAAAGCAACGGGAAAATTTAATGCAATTTTTGCCCAAAAATCAAGATCCTCACCCATACCTTCACCAACCTGGAATCCACCTATTTCAAAAAACACTTCCTTCGGAATCTCTACAACAGATGAGCATACAGGAGGGTCTCCTAATGCAGCAGATTTGAAATAATTCGGTAATAATCCTTCAAAGGGTGGTTTTGGAATTGCCCGATAATTTGCATTAATAATCCTTCCAGACTTTAGACATATTTTATAGGTAGTAACATAAATACCTGCATTTGGAAATCTTTTGTTTAATCTTAACAAAGTTTCGAGATGTCTTGGCATCCATTCATCATCTGCATCCAGAAAAGCAATAAAATTTGATTGAGCACATTTGACGCCTTGATTTCTTGTGAAGGATACACCACGATTCTTTTGATTTATAAGCCGAATGCGTGAATCCTCGAATGATCGAACGATATCTGCACTTTTATCAGTTGAACCGTCATTTATAACGATAATCTCAAAATCCTGACAGGTCTGACATAATACCGAATTAATTGCCCGGGTGATGTGAAGTTCTTTATTGTAAAGAGGAATAACAACTGAAATTTTTGGAGCCATTTTATCCACAGATTTCTCTCATATATTTCCCTGCATTCATTGCGTTCTGTCGGATTGCTGGAAGACCCAAGTGAAGTTCATCTTTAATTGAATTATCAGAGTCTATCATCTCGCAAACTTTCCTTGCGATTATATCCGGTTTAAATTCCTGGGGATTAAGACAATACTCAGTATGCCCGAATAAATCTTGATTAATTCCTAATGACTTAATGCTGTATCCAAGGCTTAATGTCGGTACTTCTGATGAAAGCGCAGCAATTGTTGAATGTGTCCTTGATCCAATGAAAAATTTCATTTGACTGATAATCCATTTCGTTTCTGCCGCATTATATATTGGAGGAATTAAAGAGATTTCAGGTGATAATTTTTCCAATTTTACTAGGATTTCATCCAAAAACTTATAATCATTATCATGAGCGGAGGTTACGTGAGGTATAAGAAAAATTTTTCTTTCCATTTTTTTTGCTATAGCGGCTATAATATCCGCACTTTTATTTACCCATAAATTTCGATTATCATTGGTAACAAATTTTGCCATTAACGGGCTTATGTTAATTCCGATTGCATCGTCGTCAATTTCAAGACATACACCAGAAACTGAGGGCTGTTCCGGGTCTAATAAAAATGCTGGATCCGCGACAGGGAAAACATTTTTTTCTATAATGATTCTTTTTAGATAATTTACAGTTGCGGATTCTCGTGCAAATATTCCGGTAATTTTTTGAAGATGAATGCTCATAAATTTTTCATAATCTGGTATTTTATCAAATGGGCCGACTGATGCCCCCCAGATAATCAAGGGTTTACTTTTTTTTATAATAAGATCATCCAAATCAGTGAATAAATGTGGAATCCCATAATCAAGTGAATAATTATCTCCTCCAATTGAAAGTATCGCATAGGAATTATCAAGATATGGAAGTATTTCGCTGTAAATTTTATACTTCTTTTTCTCTGGTGAAATTATTTGAATAAAACTATCTACCCACCATCTCGGTGAGAGAGGTCTCTCTTTCAAATTTGTTTTTTTATGTTTGATAGATTGATCAAATTCATTTTCAGATTGTTTTAGATATTGTTCAATATTTTGAAAATTACTCACACAAATAAATTCAGGATTATGATAATACTCTCTCAGAATCTTTACGGTCCCTCGGACAATCGCCTCGCATCCCCTGTTTTCGTAAGGCCCGTTCCCAGCCAGGATAAACAAAGGTCTTTCGTCATCCATTCAAATAACTCCGTAATCTTCTTGGAATCGCATAAAATGCATTAATTGGTAACACCACAAACCTTGAGATTTGGTAGTATTGATTTAATCGGGTTAAATAAGGAACTAACATTTTTCTGAACGTATTCCTATCACTAAATTCACGGGAATATTGATTGATCCAGAAATTTCTGCTGGTAACACGCATCTCTTCTTTAAGCTCAATCTCTTTTCGAAGAACCGGATGAAATGCAAGGCACATTGGGGGCACTCGTTTTATTGGTGCCTGTAGCCCTTGTTTTCTTGCCCGATACAGTCGATAGGAAATATGAATATTCTTATCCTGAATAACACCATCTTGGCTCCGCACAATCTCCTGAATCGGAATGAGCTTTAGGGAAAGTTGACGGGAATTGATCCCATTTTGGATTATTTCCTGAACCAGCGGAGATCTCACAAGAACCAGGTTCGTTCCCTTATAATCTGATGAATATTCCGGAAGCCAGGCATCCATAAATGTCACATCAGCACATTCAGCGAAAATATCATCGCAATAATTACACGCATTTGGCGTAAACCAACGACTACCCCATGCTTCGGCAATTCCATTGTTCCAGAAGATCTTCCGCCTCTCCCCGTCTGCGGTCGTGAAAGCATAGTGGTAATTATTTGACGGGTGATCCGGGCTCTTCCCCCGGTAGCGCACTGCCGTCACCCTCTTCTGCACTTCTGCGAGGGCGGCAATGTAGTCGGTGAAATACCTGCTTTTCAATTGCCCGCACACAAGGCCAGCGCAGACGATGATCCGCTCCCGTAATTTTGCACTACTTTGCTGGGCAAGCCTGATCGCCTTGATAAAACAGGGAAGGCCGGTGACGGCATACCGCCCAGGATGTTCGAGAATATGCCTGATCACACCCGACATCTCCACCGGATAATAGGCCGAACCGGCACCGGTGCGCAATCCTTCCGGGGTATCGAAAACTCTGAAGACGAAGAGTTTCTCCGGGTCGCCCGTAGGTGCAACACAGATGACATGGTCAATGACGCCCTCATTGAGCAACGACTCCAGAAGCCAGGTTGCCATCCCTCCCGAGGCACTGGCCATCCGGTGCATCTCGGAATACCCGACGAATGAGGTGAGATAATACCCGATTCCCGGGCGGTGGCTGATCCCAGAAACCTTACCATAGAGTTCCTTTCCGATAGTGTCCTCGTTTTTGTCATAGTCCGCAAAAGGACAGGCATTGAGGCAGAGGCCGCATTCTTTGGTACACTGCATCACCTCGACCGGGTTATACTCACCATACCGGTTCCATTCCATCTTGAGAACACCCTGTGGACAGATCGCAGCGCAAACCCCGCAACCGATACAGAGATCGTGTTCAACGATCTTTGCAATAACAGGGGATTTCATTGACAAACCTCTTGACTTTTTCCGGCAGGTGCATCACAAAGAGATCTCGTTCGAACATTGATAAGCCCACTAACCATGTTACTACTAGATAAACAAGGCTAATGACACTGCCGGCAATGATAAGTGTCATCAGCGTGGCAACCGGGAAAAATGTCCGCAGAATAACTGACAGGATCCCGATGAAACCTGTTGCTACAATCCCCGGGATCATGGATCGTGTAAAAGTATGCGCTCCGATACCGAGGACCCGTGTCGCATACCAAGGTATAAAAAATGCATTTTTCAGGGTAAGGACTATCGCACCGGCAATTGCCACTCCATAATATCCCCATCCGGTATAAATCGAAAGGGCTATGGCAAGAGCGAAGTTCCCGATTCCCATAATAAGCGTAACAATTCCCGGAACCCGAACCTCGTTATATGCAACATTGATGGCAAATAGGGGGAGAACTGCGAGATTTATCACAAGATGCACCGTCAGGATGATCATAAGCAGGGAAAGAAAAGCAAATTGTGGCCCGACCCAAATGGTTAACAATTGTGGGGCAAAGCCGCATACAAGTCCGATTGGAAGAGCCATGGCAAGACCCATGAGTTTAACTGCACTTTTTGAAATCTGTATCAGGGAATCCGTCTGTCGTCGCGCATAATATATGAGAACGACCGGCGTCAGGACAAATGCCAGTACACCCGCTATTGCACGGAGAAGGGACGACCATTGGAATGCTATTGCATACTGCCCGGTAGCAGTTGCTCCAAAGATGAGATTTACGACAATGAGATCGATCTGAAGGAAGAGAAGAGATCCAATCTGGTTAATCACCACCCACCAGCTCATATCGAAAATCTCACGGACTTTCGAACGATCGAAGGAATGGAAGGATATTCTCAAATGGGGACATACCCTCTTTGCAAGAATTATCGAAACTACAGAGGCTACAATTGCTCCGATCAGGTATGACCCTCCAATAAGAGCGATATTCGGGCCATAGAAAAAGAAAAAGATTACAATCAGACCCGTCTGAACGATGAGGTTAATACAATTTACGAGATTTTGGAGATCAATTCGATTGTATGCAAAAAGCTGGACCGTAAAGTTCCCGCTCCAGGCCCTGATAAAAAATGCCATACAGACGCCAATGAAGAGAAGCGTCATCCCTGTTTCTTGTCCTGAAGGCACATGAAAGAGCACAGGGACGAACAAGGAAACACCGATAGCAACGGGAATCATCAAAGCAATAATTGCAGACAGCCCAAAAAGTGCGGTATTAAATGTTCGGTTTGCGCCCTCATAGTCTTCATGATGGAGATCTACGGTAAGAAACCGTGATACAGAGGTATTAAGAGAATCAATAACAATGGTCACGTAACCGGTGATTGATGTCGCAAGGGGGATAAGCCCGTAAGCGGCCACACCGAGCGTAGAAATAAAATAAGGAACAAGGAGAATGCCGATGACAATGTTAACAAGAAAGTAAGCGATATTGGATATGAGGTTCAATGGAACTTGTGTAGTAAAACCCCGAGAAGTATGAATTTGCTCAGACACTTGTCACCATCGGCAATATTTTTTTATAATTATTTTTAGTACGACCTCATTGAATAATACTAGGTTGAAGCATCCACTATTTCTGTCCTAAACTAGTGGACACAATTTAATTCCGCTTTCAAGAACACCGGTCAGATATTTACGGCTGAAAGCAACAACAGAGACTATCTTCACACCAGAGGATAAGGAAGTAATCGGTTATTCATGTTTCTGTGTGATTAAAAAAAGTCCGGATGTGCGGCATGTTAAATCCCTGGTTGTATCTTCATGCCGGTCGATATATCCGGCTGACATGCGGCAAGCCCGTTCATCGCGTACCCGTTTCCGCTGCTTTCGTTTTGATGTTTTGAGATCTGGTGGGTCACCGGGACACCCCCCTATCCCTGCTCATGACCCACCGTCGGAGAAATCCGCCCCAAAATCCTCGTTTTCCTGCAAAACAAGGCCCGGAAAACCGTCCGATAGTCCCTCACAAAAATCAAAGCTTATATAATCCCCCATTTGCCGAAATAAGCCCAGATTGAGCCCCATATAATGTCCATTGGCGGCCCATAGAAGCCCATAGAAGGCTGCTTTTTTCCAGGAACAACCCGAAACCCGTCCGGGCCAAAAAAACGAGCCGTAAAACGCCTTTATGAGTTCGTTTTAATTTGTCCGATTGCCAAAATAAGTCCAATTTGGGCTTATTTTAAATCGGAGCCCGATACGGGCTTCTTTTTAGGTTGGGGGAGGGGAATCGGAGCCCGGATTGAGCCCGGATGGGATGAGGTCGGGTACCGGGGGATCCTGGTAATAGTGTTTCCCGGTGATCAATCAGCCGTTGTTCCTTTCGGCGATCCTCTTTTCGGACCCGGACACAATTCTTTTGCGATACTGATTACGGCACAATGATTATCAAAAAAACCATGCACATTCTTCCCCGTTGCATGAGACTTCGATAAGCAATCCCTCCGTATTGACTGCTGTTCCGAATTTTTAGGGACAACTTTTCCTTGATGGCATAAAGAAGGATCGGTTTTGATCCGATGAACCTGTTTTTCGAACCAGAAAAGATTCTATCCGGACCAACCGGGCGCAATCGGAAACAGATCCTGACAAAAACATCCAACAAATTGTAAATTTTCGCCAACAATCCCCGGATTATTCAGCAATCTTTAAATCGAATCCCGTTCTTCAAAAAATAGTTACACCATGGAGCAGGCAGAGATCGCAGCAAGCCTTGAAGCGTTCGCACCATTCCGGCACACCATTGCAATGATAAAATTCCGGTGCTGGGTCTTCGAGTACCTGTTCTCCGTTCTCATGGCAGGCTGGTCCATCCGGAGAGATCCCCAGCCGGTCCTGCGTAACTATTATTTTGAGACCGAGGGAATGCACGGCTATGCCGAGCGTGTGATCCCGCCTCTCTTCGATCTCTCGCCGTTCTTTTCTGACGTAAGCTAAGACCGCCGGGTCCGGCGATTGCGGTTATGCCGTCGTCGTCAGGTTTGTGCGGTCTTTTCTTTTCGGGCGTGGTGCTGGTACTTCCGTGTCCGGCATTTCGCCTTTTTTGCATGTCCTTTGAACACTTACAAAAATTGCGAGAAGAGGAATCCCTCATGAGACAATCGTTTACCTGCGCCACAAGAGGCAGGCGGCAGGGAGCCGGGAAGTCCCGGCATTTTCTGGAACGGCAGGAGAACAACCGGAGACACCGGCCGGGCGGTGGGAAGAGCCGGGCCGGCACCGGGGAGGATTCTCCAGGTGATGCCGCATGATCGGCACAAGCGGGGGCCTGCTCGAAATCCATGCGCTCCTGATCCTCCAGTCCTTTGCAACCCACGTGCTTCCCGCACGGGCGGTGGGGCTCTCGCGCACGTTCTGCGATATTGTCGGAATGATCCGGGGCGGGACGATGATCGGGGTCAAGCTCAGACGATCGGTCTCTGCCCCCCTCACTCCCGGCGAGGTCGGGAAATGTTTTGGATCTGAAATCTCCCTTATGAAGTCCTGCTGCTGCAAAAAACCCGTGCGGCTCGAACTCTGGATCGCTCTCTCCGGGGGAACGTGGCAGTTTTTTGAGATCAGCGGGGAAGGTGTCCGGGAGGTGGAGCATGCCGCCCGGCCCTGACCGTGCGAAGGCAGCGGCACGGGTCCCGTCGGTCCCGCTCTTCCTGATCCCCAAAGTGATTCAGGAGCAGATCAAAAAGAAAGGAGAATCGGTATTTTCCATTTTCGTGGAACGCAGGCTTCACCACCAGTACCGGGTCCGGGTCGAGACATTCTTCGAGCATTCCCACCGGGCACGACAGGAAAAAAAGGAAATGCCGGAATCGACCGTTCAGGACGTGCTGGATGTCTGACATCCGCTCCAGAGCAGTGCGGCCGGCGGTGGTGAAGTAGTGGGCGGTCTGCTTTCTGATGCAGTCGCCCTCCTTGTCGCCCCCGGAAAAATCGCCGAAGTGCGGGCGCTTGCCGACAAGCACACCCATTCCGGGTATTTTTCCGACCCGGAAGCACTTATCCGGGCTGTCGAACCGCTCGATACCGATGTTTCAGTCATGGGCATCTACGTCAGCTTAAATGACGTGAACCCGGCGCTCCTTGCAAGGCGGGCGAACCGGATCAAGATGCGCCTGTCCCGCCACGACGCAACCACGGGCGACACGGATATTATGCGGAGACGCTGGCTTCCCATCGACATCGACCCGAAACGCCCGAGCGGGGTGTCGAGTACTGACGAGGAACACGGGCTGGCGCTTGCAAAAGCAGATGAGATTGCCGCGTGGCTCGCGTCCCTGGGTTTCCCGGCGCCGGTCACCGGGGACTCCGGGAACGGGGCCCACCTGCTCTACCGGATCGATCTCCCCAATGATGAACCGGCTACAATCCTTGTCAAAGACTGCCTTGCGGCGCTCGACGTCCTCTTCTCGGACGACCGGGTGAGCGTCGATACGGCAAACTTCAACGCCTCCCGTATCTGGAAACTCTACGGCACGGTCTCACGCAAAGGCGACGATACCCCGGACCGCCCGCACCGGAGGAGCCGGATCATAAGTGCCCCGGACGTGCCGGTGGTCGTGACGGCCGGACTGCTCCGCGACCTTGCGGCCCGGCTGCCGGACGAGGCACACGCACAGGCGGCCGTTCCAGTGGAAACAAAGGGGTATAAAAATATTTTGAATTTGCCGGATTGGCTCCGTGAACATGGTATCGCGGTAAAATCCGAAAAGCCCTATGCAAACGGTTTTTTGTACATTCTCGACCAGTGCCCGTTTTCATCGGCCCACAGGGACGGGGCATTTGCGATCCAGTTTGCGAACGGTGCGGTCTTTACAGGGTGCAAACATACCTCCTGCGGCGGGGGAACGCAGCGGTGGCAGGAACTCCGCGAGCGCTACGAGCCGGGCCGGGCAGGAAAACAGGAGTGCTACGAACAGATCCAGAGGACGTGGAAGAAAGACCGGGCCGTTGCCAGGGCACAACGCGGGGAAACAAAAGGTTCACCGGAGCCGGTAAAGAAAACGGTTCTGCCTCCGCCTCCCGACCCGGCAACCCTAAAAAACCTCGATCACCGGGCCCAGGCGCTCGAAGTCCTCACCCATGGAGACCCGGTCGCATTCATGCTTGCCGCCTTTGCACAGGAGCATGTCGGCGACGAGATCCTCGCACGCTGCATGATCCTCTCGATGGCATCGCAGGCGATAAAAAATTCCGACGGCCTCCATGTCTCGGTCACCGGCGACTCCGGCAAGGGAAAATCGCATGCGTTCAAGAAGATGCTGCGCCAGGTCCCGGCCCGGTACAAGGTCAGGGGCACGGTGAGCAACAAGGCCCTCTATTACATGAAGGACCTCGCGCCCCGATCGGTGCTGGTGAGCGACGACACCGGGCTCTCGGACAGCATCCAGGAGATCCTGAAAGCCGCCACCTCGAACTTCCACGAGCCGGTGACCCATACGACCGTGACAAAGGATCTCTCTTCACGGGTCTGCACGATCCCGGAGCGATGCGTCTGGTGGATCTCAAAGAAAGAAGGGACCGGCGACGATCAGGTGGCAAACCGGATGCTCACCTGCTGGATCGACGAGTCCCCGGAGCAGGACGCACGGGTGCTCGCCGCAAAACAGGAAAAGGAGTGCCGGGAGCCGGACACGCTCACGGACGAGACCGATGAACTCCTGACCTGCCGGGCGATCTGGGAACACCTGCACGACCAGACGCTCTGGGTCGTGATTCCCTTCTCCGGGCGGGTCCGGTTTAACGCCATCACCAACCGGCGCAATCCCGACATGCTGTACGACCTCATCAAGAGCCACGCGGCATTGTTTTTCATGCAGCGCCGGCAAAAGGTCGCCAGGGATGGCACTTCCTGCGTGTACGCGGACAAAAAGGATTTTGCAGCGGCAAACGAGGTGTTTTCGCTCCTGAACGGTACTGCCGGGGGGCAGGAATCGAAGATGACCCGGAGGGAGGCCGACCTGCTCGCCGCTATCCGGGAGGCGGACCAGCCTGAGTACACCATCCAGGACCTCCAGCGGCTCACCGGCTCGTCGTACTCCGGTATTTACAAATCTCTCAAGGGATACGAAAGCAGGGGGAAAAATTACACCGGCCTCCTTGAAAAATGCCCGGCGCTCTCGTTTACCGACCGGACAATAACAACGCCCGGGGAGGACGGGAACACGGTGCGCCGCCGGACCGAGGCGTACGTGTGGGACCGCGAGCTCTACCGGCAGTGGAATGGCGGCGGGTCGTGCTGGCTCGACCCCGGCCCGGACGGAGGGGATGACGGGGACACCGGGTCGTTTGCCGCAAAACAGCAGGTTTCCTGCACATTTGCTGCACCTGCAGCAAACAAAAACGGTGCGCCCTGCCTTCCCGGTTCCTGCACCGGAGAGGATACCGATAATAATTTTGTACAAGGATCAGGAAGTTTGCTGCAATCCGGGAATTATGGAGCCGTTCATGAACCGGATGGCGGGTCAGATCAGTCACTGTATTCTGCTGCACGTGCAGCAAAGAACGATCGAAAAGCGGAAAAATGCTCCGGTTTGGCAAACGAGAAATATCCCGTGCCCGGTTCTGTTGAAGCAGATGCAGCAGGCGTGCAGGAATTGCCGGAAATTGCAGCAAAGAAGCACCCGCTCCGGAGCATCCGGGCAAAGAACTACAAGAAACTCGATATCCCTGAGCCCGCGACCAGGTGTTTTGTCTGCGGGAAGAAGGGTGCGTGGTTCGTCGAGAAATTCACAAAAAAGCGCCGGGCCCGGGAGAAAAACCAGCAGGACGCCCGGCGGCTGTGCCGGTCGTGCTACGCGGCGGCAGTAAAGGCGGAGCAGGGTGCGGCAGTTCCACTGCCGGGGACGGTGGATGTTTCAGGGATGGAGCGGGTGACGGCAAATCTGGGGAAGTGTCCGGTCTGCGGGGTTGCAAAAGTGGAATGGATCGACAAAAAAGCGGGTACGATGCTGTGCGGGAGCTGTTATGCGAGGGAGAAGGGAGATCCTAGGAGGGCTGAAAAGATTCAATGACTCCCGCCGCCCCCGAGGCGCGGATCAGGAGGGGTAAAACCGCACTCGCCCCGCCGTGTCCCGGAGAAGCCCTGATGCGGGGAAGGCTCATATTTGTTGAGATAAGTGTGTTTTCCTGCCGGGAATTTCTGAAATCTCGAAAGATTAAATATACGACCGGGTGATGCACTACAGAAAGGGTAATGATGGCGTGACTATGTCGAACAGGGATATTATCCTTAATACGATAAGAAAAAATCATGAATTTTATTGTGATGAATGCCTTCAGAAAATAACAGGGATCCAGCCACATCAACAGGTAAACAGCATTTGCAACAAACTCGCAAAGCAAGGCAAGCTTCATCGCGAGCGGAGAATATGTTCTTGCTGTCAAAAACACATTATAGTGAATATTCCGCTCTTTTCTCCAGATATCTCTCCTGCCAAAACACAAATCGCGCGTCCAAATGAGATACTGCCTGATCCCATTACATTTGATTCTGAATTCCCCTTAACGCTGTCAGCATCCCAATTTGAAGAGCGGGTGAGCCATTTCGCAGGCAACTATTTTAAAAAACGATTTGCCGAACATGCTCTCGATATTGGATCCGGAAAACTTCATCGGTTTGACTTGGTATCCGATGACAATTCTGTGGTTATTGAATGCAAAAGTTATAATTGGACTTCAGGTGGGAATTATCCCTCGGGGAAAGTTGCAACGCTTAAGGAGGCCCTCTTCTATTTTCAAAATATAAACGCGGATAAAAAGATCCTTGCAATGCACCACAGAGAATTTCCCAACAAGGAACTCCTAATAGATGTCTTCTTTCGCCAAAACCGGCAAATATTTCGTGATGTAGAAATTTGGGATTTTATTCTCTCTGAAAATCCTTTGGAAGATAGTGCCCGCGTTCTCACGCAGGGAAATGAAATTCTTCGATTGACTCAGTGAAGATACAGATAAAGATCCCTGTTTTTCCTCCACTTTTTTTATTTATATATACACTCCTCTTACCACATCCCCCATCTTCGGTTCAGTCAGGGCTAAGTACTCCCCACCCCCAATCCTTTTTCACCCAACGGCGCCCGAGGGTGGAGTAAAAGACATGACTGACTTCGTTCAGAGCAGCGAAATCAAGCGTGCGGTTCGGAAACTTTCGAGCCCGATCGCGGATGTGGCTACATTCAACACCATCGTCCAGTCCGTGATCACGCAGAACCCCTTCGGGTGTGTAGCGTATATGACCGCCGGCGAGAACCATCCCGCCGTTGAAAAGACCAAGGAAGCGTATACCGCGAGAATCGTGTACCAGAACGACGATGCCGTCATTGTCGGCACGGGAACGCACAAGTTCGACAGCCTCGCCGGTTTTTCCACTGGTGCAACCGCCCTGCTCGGCGCTGCGGCCCTCACGTCCGCACACGGGGGCACGGCCGCCCACGACACCGATGGCGACACGTATTCCGCGACCGTCAAGTGCCACGATCCGAATGGCGAGATCTTCGGTCTGGTGTTTGCCCGGGACCAGGTAACCCTCTCGTCCTACGAATCTGAAGATATCCGCACCAAAGTCGAGACCTGGGCCGACAGCGTGCCGGAACTGGCCTAAACTATTCGCCATGACGGCAGGATCCGGGAGAGAAAGACCCATCGCAGGTCTCCTCTTCCTCCCTCCTGACCGTTTTTAAGCGGAGGGCCTGAGTATGGATAACGAACTTTTGGGGATTGTTGCCGGGACAGTGCTCCCGCTCTATCCCCTGCTGTTTGCCATCTACCAGAAGATCGGCAGATACGATGAGATCGTCGAGGAGTTCAAGAAACTCCGGGACGAGCACCAGCATTACAGGGAAACGTATCATGGAACCTGAAGCCGAAACCGGAACAAAAACCGGAACGCAGGAAATGAAGACACGACCGCCGGTCGCAACCGTCACCGGCCTGTACCGGGGCACCTTTGCCGGGCTTGTCCCTCTTACCGTAAAGACCCCGCTCACGCAGGACCAGGTGCGCCGCAACCCCATCTTCTACGAGCTCGACCTCAACTATGAGCGGGGCGACGAGAACCTGATCATCGATGTGATCTACGACAACCTCGCGCCGTACCGGTTGCAGGACCTCTTCCGGGGGACCGATATTCCCCATGGGATCAGGTTCTGGCCGGACTGGTTCGACATCCCGCCGTATGACGAAATCCGCGATCCTGATGGCCGCCGGGTGTACCCGCGTGCGCCGGGCATCCATACGGTGCAGATCTGTACGGCGTCACGGAAGTTTGCGCAAGAAGGGAGAAGCCGGGATTTCAGCCCGGAGAAGGGAGGATCCACAAGCCCGGTCTTTGAGATCCTGATCGCCGGTGACGATCATGTTTGAAAACGAGACCCGGACCCGGTGCGCTATCTGCGGCACCGGGATTCTTCTCGGCGTCATCTTTTTCCTCGCGCATTTCCCGGTTATCCTGCTTGTCGTGCCGGTCGCGGTATTCTTCCTCGGCCTTGTTGCCGACCCGGAGGAGACACACGCGGTCTGGTACGGGATGCTCAACACGCTCTGCGTCTTTGATTTTTCCGCGCTCACCGAAGCGGAGAAGGAGAACTATACCACAAAGAAGCACTACTTCTGGTTCGGGGAGGTCGGGATGGCGGCCGTGCTCGCCGGGACGTTTGCTGTACCGGCCGGGTATTGGCTTGCCCAAAAGACGGATGTGAGCCTCGCGTTCACCGGTGCTGCAGTGGTGTTCCTGCCGCTGTTTGTGTTCATGCCCAGGGTGATCCGGTATGGCATGATGGCAGACGCCGATGCGGTGATTGATGCGTTCGGGAAGAACGAGCACGTGAAAAAAGTGTTCTGGGCAGTATTTATGGTGATGGCGTCGCTTGTGCTGGCCCGGATCGCAGGGCCGGAATCGGCACAGCAGGTGATCGGGAGAATTATGGGGATGTGAGCAGGGCCGCCAGCGCAAAATGAGGATAGAGAACACCATCTGATGGAATCTTTGCGAGCCCCCAAAAAAAGATCGTGAAGATGACCATGGTCAGGACGGCTGGAGGACCGCCCGGACGATCCCCGGCCCGGCACCTCAGACGTTTTTCCCTTTTACCGGTACCACGATATTGTCTCCTTGAGACCGGTTTTTACTGTATACCGGGGCTCACATGATGAACTGGGGCCGGGCGCCGACAATGGAGACGATCTTCATAGTGACTACCTCCTGTTCATAACCCATGTGCACAAGATACTTCAGGATTCCATATCCTGAATCACATTCTCCGCCCACTGCACCACGGATTCTGCACGTTCCACCGCTTCGGCATACTCTTCTTCGCTCACCGGGAATTCGAGACCCGGATATCTCGTGTGTACTGCAAAAGGAGTAAGACGCGATGCTGATTTTATTTTATCCGGGATGAGAAGCCCGCTCTTCTCAAGGCGGAGAAGAAGATCTGACAAGTCATGTGTATACGGGAAGGGAAGATCCCGGGCAATAAATACAGCCTTAATTGCTTTTTCTGCCGCCTGTTGTGCCTGGAAACACAAGTCTTCACGGTAAATATCCGGTTTGCGGCAGCGGGCAATCGCGAGACTGCTCACGTGCCCTTTGGATCCATTCCCGGGGATTATTGGGCAGAAGCGGTACTGGCATCGTAGAGAACCTTCCCTTCACGCAGTGCAGGATACAGGACAAGGTACGGGGAATTGCCGTACTCCCGTACCTGCTCTGGAGTAACAACGATCAGGTCAATGGCCTGGCCCACACCATACAATTTCGTGTAAATATCTGCAGCAACGGTACGGGGGTTATAGGTACCTGACTTGATCACCAGGAGATCCAAATCGCTGTCAGGCCCCCGGTCTCCTCTTGCTGTAGAGCCAAACACAATAATTTTTTCAGGCGTGAAATCCCCGGTTGCATCTTCATGCCAGTAAATATATCCGGCTGAAATACGGTGAGCCCGTTCATCGCGCACCTGTTTCCGCTGCTTTCGTTTCGATGTTTTGAGATCTGGCAGGTTACCGGGCCCCCTCGTCCCTGCTCATGACCCTCCGTCTGAGAAATCCGCCCCCAAATCAGCGTTTTCCTGCAAAACAAAGCCCGGAAAACCGTCCGATTTCGACCTTCTCATTGGCGGGCCGCCAGGGCCCTTTCCTTGGCAGATCTCCTCTCAACCGACCCAGATTCTGCCCAAAACCAAAACACACCCCTATCTTGGGGGTAAAATCGGGGAGCGATAAGAGGATATTTTCAAAAAAAAACCTCGTATTGAAGACTTTCAGATCAGGGTCAAATCCGGGCGTTTTACGGGGTTTCCCAGAGCGTGAATCCGGCAATCGGAGCCCGATACGGGCTTTTTTTCCCGGTGAAGACATCCCCGTCCGGGTTCAGAATAAGGCTGGATCCGGGGGTATCCCGGCGGGAGCAGGGAGCAAAAACAGATCCCGGTTTTCGAAGTTTTAAAAAAAAACCTTGTGCCACCAGCAGGAAAAATACCGGGGAGATTATTTCTGCCGGCACTGCCTGTGCAGGGATGCGAGATCCTCTGCATCGAAACAAAAAACAGTGCCCTCCCGGTTGCTGCAGCGCGCGGAAAACGATCGCGCGATAATCAGGTAATATTCCTGCCGGTGTTCCCGGTTCCATGGCACGAAGACGGCCTTCTTTTTGAGCTGCACAAGAATGGTTCTTGCATTCACCGCATCCTGCCATTTGCATTCACAGAACAGGATCGCACGGTCCGGTCCGTTGCAGGCAACAAGATCGATCTCCTCGCCTTTATCCCACCAGCTCCCGATCGTTTCGAACCGGAACGGAAGAAGATCGTTTTTGTTGAATTCGATGAGGAGATCTTCTGCCATGGATTCAAAATGCTTTCCGACATACCGGGAAAACCGGGGCCGGATGGATGATTCGAGAACCATCTCCCCTTCGCCGCGCTCGATGCGTTCAATTGCCGGGTGGACAAACTCAAACCAGAAATCAAACAGATTGTCCGAAAGGAAGTACAGGCCCTTGCGGCTGCGGGCGGTATCAGTTACCGGAACCCTGCGGATGACCAGCTGCAGGTCGATCAGCGTGGAGAGATATTTGGTGATAATGCCTTTTTGCAGGCCGGTATCGTTCATGATCAGCCCGATCCGGGTGTTCCCCTTTGCAATCGAAAGCAGGATAGAAAAATAGTACCGGGGTTCATTGAGCTCCATCCGGAGGACAAATTCAACATCTTTTGAAAGGACCGCGTCAAAAGAAAGAATTTTCCGGCTGATATTGTCAAACACATCCCTGCTGGTATCGATTGCCATCGTATACGCGGGGGTCCCCCCGAACACCGCGTACAGTTCCACAGCCCGGGTAAAATCACCGATATAATCCAGCACGTCGCCAAAGGCAAATCCCGGTAACAGGATCTGACCCGTCCGCCTCCCATAGAGCGGGCTTGTATGCTCCATGGTCAGCTCCTCCATCATCGAGATGCTGGAGCCGGACAGGATAAGAAAGATGCGTGAATCCGCAAGCTGCTTATCCCAGTATTCCTGGATGATCGAAGGCAGCGAAGGATCTTCCTTTACAAGATACGGGAACTCGTCTATTGCGATCACAACCCGTTCTCCGGCTCTCTTTGCCAGGTAGGAAAAGAAACTGTCCCAGTCAGCAAACGATGTCGTTTTCAAAAAATCGTCGGAAAAAAATTCTGCGCAGGACTCTGAAAATTTTTTGAGTTGCAGGTGTTTTGACTCTTCGCGTGCAAGGAGCCGGATACCATGTGCCGATCCCAAAAACCGTTCGATCAGCTCACTTTTTCCGATGCGTCGCCTTCCGTACAGGATAACAAATTCTGCTTTATCTCTTTGGTACCTTTCCTGCAAAGCCACCAGTTCCCGTTCCCGGTCAATGAAGATACTCATAAGTAGTATACTTTAAAGTATACTATAAAAAAGTGACGACAGCAGGGAATTTCCCCGGGATAACCCGGCATCCTCTGCTGCACGTGAGGCAGGGATACATCATCTGCATCAGGTCTGACATTGACTCACCCCCGCTTTTTGTCCCATTGCCCGATCTCCCCTCTCATATCTCGGGATCTGGCCTCATTTCACACCCCGTTTTACTCCCGTCAAATCCGGTAGACGCCATATTCGCCATTTTGTATCAACAGCCTGACAAAATCCCGTAATTCCTGCCCCGATCCCTGAAATAACGAAAAATGCCCCGCAATCTGTACCCTTCCCCGGTCGCATAAGGACACGATTTTTTCAGGCCTTGTACCTGCCCGGGCCCCTCAATAACCCCCGCTGCCGGGCCAGTCACGGTCGGTTTTTTCGTTCGGCGTAAAACCCGGGAAAACAGCACTTTTACGACGGTCACCGGATTGACGTTTTTGGAAATTTCAGATACCAGTATACCGGAGAGCCCGTTTTGTTCCTGGAAAATACCAAAACCCGGGGCCCGGGAACCGGCCCGGAGGATGACTTCGGAATTATGAATACATTGAAATCACAGGATTGCATGTAATTACAATGTAACCGATTATGACAACCAGTATCACCGTCCGTGTACCGGATAATCTGGTCGATCAGCTTGATGAGCTGGCCGTTTCACTTGAACGTTCAAGGGCGTATCTTGTAAAAAAGGCAATGGAGATGTATCTCTCTGAGTATGCAGATTATATCGTTGCTCTCGAACGCCTGCGGGACAAGAATGATGACATAATTTCTTCAGAGGAGATGAAAAACCTCCTTGGTATTCCGGGTTGATTATAAGCGCTCGGTCTTCAATGACATAAAGAAGATTGACAGACCGGTTGCAGAAAGAATAATCCATGAGATAGAGTCCGGACTTGCAAAAAATCCGGAAACCGGCGAAGCACTTGCCGGTCAGTTCAGGGGATTGTATAAATATCGTGTCGGGAACGGGAGAGTAATATATGCTATCCTTTCTCTCAGCATCCTCATTCTCCGGATCAGGCACCGGAGCGTTGTATACCAATAAAATTCCCGATCGCACCATTCCGGGCCTGTGCAATTCATAAAAGGAGTGAAAAGCGAAGGATAAATTCCCCGGCAATATCCCATGATCAGATGCCGGATGGGAGGAGCAGGAAGGGTCTCACCGGTCTGTTTCCCGTGCGACCCGGATCCCACGCAAGGGTGATAATCCGGTCTTGGGATCTTTAAAACTTGTCAAAAAAAATGTATCCGAAATCCCCGGATCAGAGTGCTGGCCGGTGTGGACAGGGATCTCCTCATATTCCCTCCGGAGCTCGCGCGAGACCGGGGCGCACGTGATAACTGCGGGCGCCGGGAACAAAGACGATCTTCACACCACAGGATAAGGAAGTAATCGGTTATTCGTGTTTCTGTGCGATTCGAAATTGCCCGGATGTGCGGCATGTAAAATCCCTGGTTGCATCTTCATGTCAGTCGATATATCCTGCTGAAATGCGGCAAGCCCCTTCATCGCGTACTCATTTCGGCTGCTTTCGTTTTGATATTTTTAGATCTGTCAGGTCACCGGGACCCCCAGTCCCAGGCCCGACAACGCGGACTGTTTATTAAAGAAAGAGTTTATGAGGCCGTGCCAGTGACTTTAAGCATATAATACTGTTTTCCATCTTTGTATGCAACAAGAGAAACTTGTATCGGACGGGACAAACTGTCCTGTCATATTCAAAAAAATGCCAGAACCGATACCGGAATGTATTTGGGGAGGTGTTCCTAACAAATCACTACAGGATCAGGATATTCCCTTTAAAGGATGAGAAGATATGATTCTCCAGTATATTGAAAAAGCCCTCTCCCATGCACGGTACGAGATCATTGAAGATCTGAATCCCTATTACGGTGAAGTGCCGGAACTGCCCGGGGTCTGGGCAACCGGTCCAACACTGGAGGAATGCCGGAAGAACCTGATTAACGTCATCGAAGGCTGGATCATTGTCCGGCTCAAACGAGGGCTCCCGATACCCCCCATCGATAATTATACTATCGATGATGTGGTGAGGATGGAAAACGGTGTCGAAGCGTAAGGTAACACCGGGTCCCGTGGAATGAACTTGTCCGTAAACTCGGGAAATCAGGGTTTGAGGGTCCATACCAAGGGGGAAACATCCTTACATGATCAAAGGGGAATTGGTACTCACCATCCCAAATCCGCATCCCGATGATATTTCTGTTGATCTCATAAAGCGTATCATCCGTCAGGCTGGCATTCCACGTGAGGAATGGCTGAAAGATTGAACCGGGACCGGGCGCCGGCAACAAAAAACAAATTTCATGATTACCCTGGAGCCGGTATTGATGGATAATTCTCAATGTGTGAAAATCTTACAGATATTAAAATCCTCATCAATTGTTCACAACTTCCGGTAAAACATCCCCAACTTCTCCGCCGCATCCCGGTCGACCATCCCCCTCACATCCACCAGCACCGGCTTACTATTCATCAACCCCCGGATCTGCTCCAGGCTCATCTCCCTGAACTGCCGGTGTGCCACCGCAATGATCACCGCATCCATCTTCTTGTCAAGATTCGGCAGCGGTTTCGCACCGAACCGCTTGATCACTTCATCGGGAAGAAGCGGGTCGTACCCGTACACGTCAACCTGGAATCCCTCAAGTTCATGGATCATCTCCTCGACCGGTGACTCACGGATATCCGGTACATCTTCTTTATAGGTCAGCCCCATGATCAGGACTTTTGATCCCTTGATCACCTTGCCCATATCGTTGAGTCCCTTGACGGTCAGGTGTGCGACATGCCGGGGCATGGAATCATTGATCGCACGGCCGGCAAGGATGACCTGGGGATGGTACCCGAGCTCCTCGGCTTTCATCACGAGATAATAGGGATCGACCGGGATGCAGTGGCCGCCGACAAGCCCGGGCCGGTACGGGTGGAAATTCCACTTCGTGCCGGCAGCTTCAAGCACGGCCTGCGTATCGAGACCCATCCGGGAAAAGATGAGCGAGAGTTCATTCATGAGCGCAATATTGAGATCCCGCTGGATGTTCTCGATCACCTTTGCCGCTTCCGCCGTCCTGATATCCGGGGCACGGTAGACGGTCGTGATAAGGCCGTAGAGATCGACGAGCGTGTCGGTCGTCCCCGTATCCATCCCTGAAACAATTTTGGTGATCTTGTCCAGGGTATGGGCGTTATCGTTCGGGTTGATCCGCTCCGGGGAATACCCGACAAAGAAATCCTTCCCGCATGCAAGGCCGGATTCCTGTTCGAGAACCGGCACTACGAGTTCTTCGGTAACTCCCGGGTATACGGTGGATTCGAGAACGACAATTGCCCCGGGTTTCAGGTTCCTGCCGACCGTTGCCGATGCAGACCTGACCGGCCCGAGATCCGGATCCTTTGCTTTCGTGACCGGAGTCGGTACGCAGATCATGACAAAATCCGCATTTTTTATTGCGGAAGGATCGGTTGTTGCCTGGATTTTCAAACCCGACGCGGTGAGGGCGTCTGTTTTACGCCGGTCGATGTCAAAACCAATAGTCGGGACATGCCGGGCGAAGGCTTCGGCAAGGGGAGTACCCACGTACCCGAGGCCGACCACACACACTGCTTTTCCTTTCACTGATGCTGGTACCATGCTACTGTCTCCTGTAAACCGGTTTTTACCGTATACTTAGGTGCATACCCGAAGGCTTCCTGTGCACGGGTGATATCGGCAAGCGAATCCCTGACATCGCCGGCACGCGGGGGATCGTGGACAAGGGGAACGGTGATACCCGTTATCTCCATGAGGGCGGCCGCAAGTTCGAGGAGATCGATGCGCCTGCAGTACGCGACATTGAACACGCCCTGGGCATTGCTCTCCATGGCCCGGATGTTTGCCTGCACGACATCTTTTACAAACGTGAAGTCCCGGGTCTGCTTCCCGTCGCCGTGGATAACCGGCGACTGGTGGTTCAGGATACGGGTAATGAAATTCGGGATGACCGCAGCGTACTGGGATTTTGGATCCTGCCGCGGGCCAAAGACATTGAAGTACCTGAGGGCAATTGTCTGAACACCGTAGACTTCAGAAAAAACCCGGAGATAGTGTTCGCCGGTGAGTTTCGAGACTGCATACGGCGAGAGGGGATGGGGGGTCATATCCTCGCGCTTGGGAAGCGTGGGAGTATCGCCGTATACTGACGAGGATGATGCGAACACGATTTTCCTCACGCCGCAGTCCCGGGCAGCGATGAGGACATTTAAGGTGCCGGTAACATTTGCTTCGTTCGTGGCAAGGGGGTTCGCAATCGATCGCGGCACCGATGCGATTGCCCCTTCGTGGAAAATCCCGTCCGCGCCTTCGAATGTTTTCCGGAGCAGGGGAAGGTCCGTGATGCTCCCGTTCACCAAGGTGACGTTGTCCTTTTCGAGGAAAGGCGAGATATTCTCCATCTTCCCGGAGAACAGGTTGTCAAGGATGACCACGTCGTGCTTCTGTCCTGCCAGTCCTTCAACGATATGGGACCCGATGAACCCGGCCCCGCCGGTGACAATGTACTTCATGATATCGGCCGTATTGGACGCTGATTCCGGGAAACCAGTCTCTCACAGGTATTTGCGTTTCTGTGAATAAATAGACGCTTATGCTCTGGTTAAAGTGTTCGGGAAAACCCATGACTTTAATCGTGAGATGAATCGGAATTTGTTGTCGTCACTTTCACACCACTCGCCTTAAACTTCATGCACTACGACGTGAAGATATCTATGACAATGATCCATGTAACCCGGTACCGGAAGAAACCCGGATATATTTAGATAATCCGTTAATTTAAATAAATGAAGGATCTACATACAATTATGGGAACAATGACGATCAGCGTTGATGACACCATAGAACAGAAGTTCCGCGCCCGGGCAAAAAAGGTCCACGGTGAACGGAAGGGTTCACTCGGGCAGGCGGTCACCGAAGCAATGGACCTCTGGATTGCAGAAAATGACCAGCGGGAGATCGCACAGTCTGCGCTTGCACTCATGGAAAACGGACATGACCTGGGAAAGAGGAAGTACCGTACACGGGATGACCTCCATGACCGGTGAGCCGGCACTTGTTGATACGAATATCTTCGGATATGTTTTCGATGCCGGGGAACCGGAAAAGCAAAAGATTGCAAAGGACCTGCTCTCCCGCTGCTGGAGGGGTGAGACGCAGTATGCAGTATCCGTCCAGAACCTTGCCGAGTTTGCCGTCATTGTCACCGAAAAAGTTGCCCGTCCCCTGCCGTATGCGACGGTACAGGAATTTATCAAAAATATCAATGCATTCGATGGATGGAAAAAAGTCGGGTATTCCGGCAATACTCTCCTGCAGGCACTAAAAATCCGGTCCGCCCATGCGCTACACTTCTGGGATGCACTGATTATTGCTACCATGCTGGAACATGGTATAACGAGCGTTTATTCCGAAGACCGGCAGCTGGCAAAAGTGCCCTTGGTCACTGTTATCAACCCGTTTAAAGACCGGGAATAAATCTTACCGGGACATCTGTCCTTTGCTTTTTTGTCCTTCTCGTAACCCTCTCTTTTTCACCCGCTGCCAATCGGTTACGGTCGTATGCGGTTTCTTTATCATCTTCAAGGCCGGCCACGTCCTCAGGCTGACGGACCTGGTTGACAAACCAGATAAACTTAAGGAGCGGCTATTCCATCTTTTGGGTGTTTGTATCCTTCTCCACTTCGAGATTAAGACATGTAAGCGCCTCGATTTCCATGTCAATAGCCTTTTTATACAGGCTGAACGCCTCCTTAAGATCCGCCGGAAGGGCAAGCGGGGTGTCTTGCTCTTGGTGTCAGGTAAATGGACGATGAGCCGGACAAAAACAACCGGCAGGTGGCGGGGCAGTGCCCCCGTCATCTCCCCTTCATCGCAGCTTCCGACAACGCAACAGAGCATAAAATCAGAATATATTTATAGAATTACTTTGGTAGAATCAACCGGGTAAATATATGGACCTGAAAGGACTTACGCTGGAGAGGAAGATCATCATCGTAATGGCAATAATTATTGTTATTTTACTGGTTATTATCGCCTATCCGGCATTCACAAAGTTCTTTTCCCGGGGTCCCGCCGGTAAATCGGCAGTACCTGTAATCAAACCCACCCCGGTTCCAACGATAAAGCCGACAATCAAACCCACCCCGGTTCCAACGATAAAGCCGACAACAAATCCTGTCACCATCCCATCGGCAACCCCGACAATAAACCTGCGATATAGTTACCCGACATAAACCGGGTGACTGATCCCACGGATAAATCCGTGGGCTTCTAGTCGGCTTACGCCAACAGAGATTGCAGTCCCAGTCTCATGATATTTATTGCAGCGTTCTGGTCACGATCCATCGTTAATCCACAAAACGGACAGCAATGGACACGATCTGATAACTCCTTTCTGACAATCTGATTGCATCGTGAACATAATTGAGTTGTGTTGTTGGGCGTTCTGTCAAATCTTCGGGAGGTGAGATTTAGTTTACGTTGGAGATATATGTATCACCTCCCGACAACTTGACAGAACCAGAAATTACAACAGTTTCAGAGCGAATACACCGGAAAATCCGGAGCCGGGATCCGGATCCCCGGATCCGGACCGGCCGGATTACAAAAAATATTCCTTCAGACGACAAATAAGAAAAACAAAATATTAAGAGACCTTACAAAATATTCAACAATGAATTGTGTATTTCTATCAAAAAGTGTGGCTCTTTGAACCCGCCCCATTGAGGTAATTTTTATCCGACAAATTAGAGATGGGTCTCATTCCTGATTCAGCTATATCTAGGTGTGGTAGGTGTATTGGTCGACTGGGACAAACGCGGATGTACCGCCAGGTGTGGTGACCGTGACATCAACAACTCCGGCTGTTCCGGCCGGGGCTTTCACGGATATTGACGTACCAGTGTTCGCGGTGATGGTTCCTGCTGTGGTACCGAACTTGACTGAAGTTGCTCCGCTCAAGGCAGTCCCGGTGATGATTACTGAGGTGCCGGCGGCGAGGGGGCCAGATGACGGCGAGATGCCGGTGATAATCGGAATTGCATCATAAGTGTATTTGTCAGCTGACAAAACCGCGGATGTGCCGCCGGGAGTGGTGACCGTGACATCGACAACTCCAGCTGGATTTTCCGGGGCGGTTGCTGTGATTTTTGTAGCACTGGTAACCGTAACATTGGTTGCCGCGTTGCTGCCGAACATTACTGCAGTCGCTCCGGTGAAGCCACTACCGGTGATGGTCACATTGGTGCCACCTGCTGTTGGGCCGGATGACGGTGAGATACCGGCAACGGCCGGGACTGCTACATAGGTAAATTTATCGGCAGATGAAGTCGGGGAGTTGCCGACCGGTGTGTTGACGATGACGTTAACAACGGTTCCGGCAGTTGCATTGGCCGGACTGGTTGCCGATATTGAATTATCGTTGATGACATTGAACGAAAGTGCCGGGGTGGGACCAAAGTGTACATTGACCACTCCGGTAAAGGCGCTGCCGGTGATAGTTACCACAGTGCCACCAGCTGTCGGGCCAGCTGTCGGTGAGATGCTGGTAACCGTTGGGAGTGTTCCATATGCGAATTTGTCGACAGATGAAGTCGCGGAGTCGCCGACCGGTGTGCTGACGATGACATTAACAACGGCATCGAATGTTGCATTGGCCGGGCTGGTTGCCATCATTGAAGTATCGTTGATGACATTGAACGAAAGTGCCGGGGTGGGGCCAAAGTGTACATTGCCGGCTCCGGTAAAGGCGCTACCGGTGATGGTCACATTGGTGCCACCGGCTGCCGGGCCGTATGTCGGTGAGATACCGGTGACGGTCGGGAGTGATCCATAGGCGAATCTATCAGCTGATGAATTCGCGGAGTTACCGCCAGGTGTGTTGACGATGACGTTGACAACGGCTCCGGCAGTTGCATTGGCCGGGCTGGTTGCCGTCATTGAAGTGTCGTTGACTACTTTGAACGAAAGTGCCGGGGTGGGGCCAAAGTGTACATTGCCGGCTCCGGTAAAGGCGCTACCGGTGATGGTTACCACAGTGCCACCTGCTTTCGAGCCGTATTTCGGTGAGATACCGGTGACAGTCGGGACAAGTGCATAGGTGTACTTGTCGGCTGATGATGTTGGAGATGTGCCGCCAGGTGTAGTGACGGTGACATTAACAACTCCGACTGAACCGGCCGGGGCGGTTGCTGTGATTTTTGTAGCGCTGGTAACCGTAACATTGGTTGCCGCGTTGCTGCCGAACGTTACGTTGGTTGCCCCGGTGAAGCTTGTTCCGGTGATGGTTACGTTGGTAACTCCGGTAAGCGGGCCGGCTGACGGTGAGATACCGGTGACGGTCGGGACTAGTGCATAGGTGTATTGGTCGGCTGATGACTTTGCGGATGTGCCACCGGGCGTGGTGACCGTGACGTCAACAGCTCCAGCTGAGCCGGCCGGGGTAGTCGCGGTGATTAAAGTTCCGTTGACAACATTGAACGAGGATGCGTTTGTAGAACCGAAGTACACATTGGTTGCCCTCGTAAACCATGACCCGGTGATGTTTACCACCGTGCCGCCGGTAAGCGGGCCGGATGTCGGTGAGATGCCGGTGACTACCGGGGTTGGTATGGGAGTGGTGAAGCCGATAAACTTCTCGATCCGGTTATTACTGGTATCGGCGACATAGACATCCCCGCTCAGATCCACCGCTATGCCCTCTGGTGAGCTGAACTGGCCGTTGCCATTTCCATTGGACCCCCACATCCCCTCATACCCACCGGACGATGTGAACTCCTGGATCCGGTTATTACTGGTGTCAGCGACATAGACATTCCCGATCGCATCTACCGCTATGCCCTGTGGGGAACTGAACTGGCCGTTGCCAGAACCGCCATTACCCCACTGGACTACATACATCCCGGATGACGTAAACTCCTGGATCCGGGAATACCCCGAACACCCCCACCAGTTACAGGAATATAGTCCATCGACGACATAGACATTGCCGCTTGGGCTCACCGCAATGCCCTGGGGGGAACTGAACTGGCCGTTGCCAGTACCCGCCGACCCCCACTCGGTCACAAACGAGCCGGTTGACGTGAACTCCTGGATCCGGTTATTACTGGTATCAGCGACATAGACATTCCCGACCGGATCCACCGCTATGCCCTCTGGGGAGCTGAACAGCCCGTTACCAATACCCGCGGATCCCCACTGGGTTACATACGTCCCGGATAACGTGAACTCCTGGATCCGGTTATTACTGGTGTCAGCGACATAGACATTGCCGCTTGGGCTCACCGCTATGCCCTCTGGTGAGCTGAACTGGCCATTACCAGTACCCGCAGATCCCCACTGGGTTACATACGTCCCATTAGACGTGAACTCCTGGATCCGGTTATTATTGGTATCAGCGACATAGACATTCCCGCTCGAACTCACCGCTGTGCCATGAGGCATATTAAACAGGCCGTTGCCACTTCCAGAGGACCCCCACTGGGTTACATATCCAGAAGAGGACCCTGTATAGTTATAATAGTCGGCTTTTGAAGTCGCGGATGTTCCGCCGGGCGTGGTGATGGTAATGTTAACAATTCCGGTTACTGGAGAGGCCGGGCTGGTGGCTGTGATTTTTGTATCGCTGCCAACCGTGATATTGGTGGTCGCGATGCTACCGAAGTTTGCTGCGGTAGCTTCAGTAAAACCTGACCCGGTGATGGTTACCACAGTGCCGCCACTAATCAGGCCGGTGGTCGGTGAGATGCCGGTAACTTTCGGGGTTGGTGGGGGAGTGGTGAACTCGAAAAACTTCTCGATCCGGTTATTACTGGTATCAGCGACATAGATATTGCCGCTCGAACTCACCGCTATGCCCACCGGGTAATTGAACTGGCCGTTGCCAGAACCAGAGGAACCCCACGTCCCCTCATACGTCCCGGATGATGTGAACTCCTGGATCCGGTTATTATTGTTATCAATGACATAGACATTCCCGCTCGCGTCCACCGCTATGCCAAAAGGATACTCGAACTGGCCGTTGCCAGAGCCAGAGGTTCCCCACTGGGTCACATATGTCCCGGATGATGAGAACTCTTGGATCCGGTTGTTATAGGTATCAGTGACATAGACATTCCCGCTCGAACTCACCGCTGTACCATAAGGCTTGTTGAACTGGCCGTTGCCAATACCCGCGGATCCCCACTGGGTCACATACGCACCGGATGATGTGAACTCCTGGATCCGGTTATTACCGGTATCAGCGACACAGACATTCCCACTCGCATTCACCGCTATGCCCTCTGGGGAATTGAACTGGCCGTTGCCAATACCCGCGGATCCCCACTGGGTCACATACGCACCGGATGATGTGAACTCCTGGATCCGGTTATTACCGGTATCAGCGACATAGACATTCCCGCTCGCATTCACCGCTATACCCTCTGGGGAATTGAACTGGCTGTTGCCAGTACCCGCGGATCCCCACTGGGTCACATACGTCCCGGATGACGTGAATTCCTGGATCCGGTTATTACTGGTATCAGCGACATAAAGATTCCCGCTCGAACTCACCGCTGTACCATAAGGCCTGTTGAACTGGCCGTTGCCAATACCCGCGGATCCCCACTGAGCTACATATGCAGGAAGGGATCCTGTGTAGTTATATTGGTCGGCCGTGGAAGAAGTCGGGGATGATGTCCCGCCAGGAGTGGTGATGGTGACGTTGACGGATCCGGCGAGTGGAGAGGCCGGGCTGGTCGCTGTGAGTGATGTATCGCTGCCAACCGCGATATTGGTGGTCACGGTGCTGCCGAAGTTTACTGCGGTAGCTTCGGTAAAGCCAGACCCGGTGATGGTTACCACAGTGCCGCCGGTCATCGGGCCGGATTTCGGCGAGATGCCGGTGACTTTCGGTGTTGGTGGGGGAGAGGTGAACTTGAAAAACTTCTCGATCCGGTTATTACTGGTATCAACAACATAGACATTGCCGCTCGAACTCACCGCTATACCCTGGGGGGAACTGAACTGGCCGTTGCCAGTACCAGAGGAACCCCACTGCCCCTCATACGCACCGGATGATGAGAACTCCTGGATCCGGTTATTATTGGTATCAGTAACATAGACATTCCCGCTCGGATCTACCGCTATACCCTGGGGGGAATTGAACTGGCCGTTGCCAGTACCAGAGTACCCCCACTCAGTCACAAACGTCCCGGATGACGAGAACTCCTGGATCCGGTTATTACCGTAGTCAGCGACATAGACATTCCCGCTCGCATTCACCGCTATACCCTGGGGGGAACTGAACTGGCCGTTGCCAGAACCCGCGGATCCCCACTGAGTTACATACGCTCCGGATGGTGTTAACTCCTGAATCCGGTTATTACTGGTGTCAGCGATATAGACATTCCCGTTCGAACTTACCGCTATACCCTGTGGAGAAATGAACTGACCATTGCCAGTACCAGAGGACCCCAACTGAGTTACATACGCTCCGGATGGTGTTAACACCTGAATCCGGTTATTACCGGTATCAACGACATAGATATTGCCGCTCGAACTTACCGCTATACCCTGTGGAGAAATGAACTGACCATTGCCAGTACCAGAGGACCCCAACTGAGTTAAATACGCTCCGGATGACGTGAACTCCTGGATCCGGTTATTACCGGTATCAACGACATAGACATTGCCGCTCGAACTCACCGCTGTGCTATGAGGTATAGTAAACATGCCATTGCCAGTACCCCCGGACCCCCACTGAGTTACATATACCGGCAGGGATCCTGTGTAGTTATAGGAGTCGGCTGTTGAAGTTGCGGATGTCCCGCCGGGAGTGGTGATGGTGACATTAACGGTTCCGTCTCCTGGAGAGGCCGGACTGGTCGCAGTGATTGATTTATCGTTGGCAACCGTGATAGTGGTCGTCGCAATGCTGCCAAAGTTTACTGAGGAAGCCTCGGTAAAGCCTGAGCCGGTGATGGTTACCACAGTGCCGCCGGTCATCGGGCCGGATTTCGGCGAGATGCTGGTAACTATCGGGAGTGGTGGGGGAGTGGTGAACTCGAAATATTTCTCGATCCGGTTATTATTGGTATCAGCGATGTAGATATTCCCGCTCGCATCCACCGCTATGCCTTCCGGGGTGCTGAACTGACCGTTACCCGAACCTCCGGATCCCCATGTCCCTTCATACGTCCCGGATGATGTAAACTCCTGGATCCGGTTATTATTCGGCCACCCCCACCACCACCACGGGGTGTTACTCTCAGTGACAAAAACATTCCCGCTTGCATCCACCGCTATACCTTGTGGGGCAATGAACTGGTCAATGCCAGAACCAGAGGACCCCCACTGGGTTACATACGTTCCGGACGATGTGAACTCCTGGATCCGGTTATTATAATTATCAACGACATAGACATTCCCGGTCCGGCTGACCGCAATACCATGTGGGGAACTGAACTGGCCAATGCCAGAACCGGAGGATCCCCACTGGGTTATATACGTTCCGGACGATGTGAACTCCTGGATCCGGTTATTATTGGTGTCAACGACATAGACATTGCCGCTCGGGCTCACTGCTATGCCCTGGGGGGAACTGAACTGGCCATTGCCAGTACCGCCATTACCCCAATTTGTCACATACATTCCGGATGACGTGAACTCCTGGATCCGGTTATTACTGGTATCAGCAACGTAGAGATTCCCGCTCGGGCTCACTGCTATGCCTTGGGGGGAACTGAACTGGCCATTGCCAGTACCGCCATTACCCCAATTTGTCACATACGTTCCGGATGACGTGAACTCCTGGATCCGGTTATTACTGGTATCAGCAACGTAGAGATTCCCGCTCGGGCTCACTGCTATGCCTTGTGGAGAGCTGAATAGCCCGTTGCCATTACCCCCGGCCCCCCACTGAGTTACATAGGGAGGGAGAAATCCTGTATAGTTATATTGGTCTGCTGTTGAAGTCGCGGATGTCCCACCAGGAGTGGTGATGGTGACGTCAACGGTTCCGGTGAGTGGAGAGGCCGGGCTGGTCGCTTTGAGGGATGTATCATTGGTGACCGTGATATTGGTAGTCTCGGTGCTGCCAAAGTATACTGCGCTGGCTTCGGTAAAGCCTGACCCGGCGATGGTTACTACAGTGCCGCCGGTCATCGGGCCGGATTTCGGCGAGATGCCGGTGACTATCGGGAGTGGTGGGGAAGTGATGAACTCGAAATATTTCTCGATCCGGTTGTTATTTGTATCAGCGATGTAGATATTCCCGCTTGCATCCACCGCTATGCCTTCCGGGGTGCTGAACTGGCCGTTACCCGAACCTCCGGACCCCCATGTCCCTTCATACGTCCCGGATGATGTAAACACCTGGATCCGGTTATTATAATCATTCCACCACCCCCAGAACCACGTAGGAGGGTTACTCTCAGTGACAAAGACATTACCGCTCGCATCCACCGCTATGCCCTGAGGATAATAGAACTGGCCGGTGCCAGAACCAGCGGATCCCCACTGGGTTACATACGTCCCGGATGACGTGAACTCCTGGATCCGGCAATTATAGTTATCAACGACATAGACATTCCCGCTCGAACTCACCGCTATACCATGTGGGGAACTGAACTGGCCGTTGCCAGTACCGCCATTACCCCACTGGGTTACATACGTCCCGGACGACGTGAACTCCTGGACCCGGTTATTATTGGTATCAACGACATAAACATTCCCGGTCGGACCCACTGCTATACCTTGGGGAGAACTGAACTGGCCGTTGAGAGAACCAGAGGACCCCCACTGGGTTACATACGTCCCGGATGGTGTGAACTCCTGGATCCGGTTATTATTGGTGTCAGCGACATAGAGATTCCCGCTGGGGGTCACCGCTATGCCTTGGGGGGAACTGAACTGGCCGTTGAGAGAACCAGGGGATCCCCACCGAGTTACATACGTCCCGGATGGTGTGAACTCCTGGATCCGGTTATTACTGGTATCAGCAACGTAGAGATTCCCGCTGGGGGTCACCGCTGTGCCCTGGGGAGAACTGAACTGGCCGTTACCATTACCGCCATTACCCCACTGAGTTACATAGGGAGGTAGAAATCCTGTATAGTTATATTGGTCTGCTGTTGAAGCCGCGGATGTCCCGCCAGGAGTGGTGACGGTGACGTCAACGATGCCGTCTCCTGGAGAGGCCGGGCTGGTCGCTGTGATCGAACCATCGCTGACAACCGCAATATTGGTAGTCGTGGTGCTGCCAAAGGTTACTGCGCTAGCTTCGGTAAAGCCAGACCCGGCGATGGTTACCACAGTGCCCCCGGTCATCGGGCCGGATGTCGGCGAGATACCGGTGACTACCGGAGTTGGTGAGGGAGTGATGAACTCGAAAAACTTCTCGATCCGGTTATTATTCGAGTCAGCGACATAAACATTCCCGCTTGCATCCACTGCTATGCCAGTAGGGTTGCTGAACTGGCCGGTGCCACTTCCAGAGGATCCCCACGTCCCCTCATATGCACCGGATGACGTAAACTCCTCTATCCGGTTATTATTCCAGTCAGCGACATAGACATTGCCGCTCGCATCCACCGCTATGCTAGCAGGGTTGCTGAACTGGCCGGTGCCACTTCCAGAGGAACCCCAATTTGTCACATACGTCCCTGTTGATGTGAACTCCTGGATCCGGTTATTATTGTTATCAGTGACATAGACATTCCCGCCCGGGCTCACCGCTATGCCAGTAGGGTTATGGAACTGGCCGTTGCCAGTACCAGCGGATCCCCACTGAGTTACATACGTCCCGGAGGGTGTGAACTCCTGGATCCGGTTATTATTGGTGTCAGCGACATAGACATTCCCGCCCGAACTCACCGCTATGAGCTGGGGGGAACTGAACTGGCCGTTGCCAGAACCACCATTACCCCATTGGGTTACATACGTCCCGGATGATGTGAACTCCTGGATCCGGTTATTACCGTAGTCAGCGACATAGATATTGCCGTTCGGGCTCACTGCGATGCCAACCGGGTTGCTGAACTGGCCGTTGCCAGTACCAGAGGACCCCCACTGAGTTACATACGTTCCGGAGGGTGTAAACTCCTGAATCCGGTTATTATTGAAATCCGTGACATAGACATTCCCGCTCAAACTCACCGCTGTGCCAATAGGCCTATTAAACAGGCCGTTGCCAGTACCCCCGGACCCCCATTGAGTTACATATGCCGGGAGGGATCCTGTATAGTTATATTGGTCGGCGGTTGAAGTCGTGGATGTCCCGCCGGGTGTGGTGACGGTAACGTCAACGATGCCGTCTCCTGGAGAGGCCGGGCTGGTCGCGGTGATTGAACTATCGCTGACAA
>Ga0326728_10003717_pt1 | contig 46647 bp, 37 predicted proteins | sample MB3enrmetagenome_FD_207602 | JGI IMG/M metagenome (GOLD analysis project Ga0326728, IMG submission 207602) | Lab enriched peat soil microbial communities from McLean, Ithaca, NY, United States - MB31MN | ecosystem: Environmental > Terrestrial > Soil > Wetlands > Peat | place: USA: New York...
AACGGAAAAACGGGCAAACAAGTCACCAGACCCATGAACAAACCCATTTGAGGATGCGTAAAATGCCGTCTTAAAGGAAAATTTGATCATTATCAGCCAGTCATTTTAAAACCGTTGTCCTGATTTTCCAAAAATTGGGGCATGAAAATAATTACTGATCAAATTTGAAAAATTCAAAGGTCTCCCAGTATCGATGGGAACGCCTAATAAAATAATGTTACACACATTTATATATAACTTCTCTTAATAATCTTGTAAAAATGTTGGGGGGCATTTAACCAATCATAGCCACGATTGAGCTTTGCTTGAAAAAAAGAAATGTCATCACCTGAATTTATTGGTATTCTTTTCATGAAATATATGTCATCTTCTTTTGAAGTCATTCCTATTCTGGTGCTGACGCCATATTTATAACCGTACTTTTTAAGCAGGTCGCTTAATAATTTTTTAAAAGTCTTGTCAGCTTCCGGAAATTTATGCGGGAAGGAAAAAATATCGATCGATTGACCAAGTTTATCTTCTATTATGACCTTTGATAACTTGATTTCATCCTCGACTTCTTCCTTCGCCATAGTTGCGAGTTGAGGATGGGTCACTGTATGAGAACCAAATGACATTCCAGCCCTAGATAATTCTCTCACTTCGTTCCAAGTAAGATGCTCTTTTCCCCTTAATTTTGAATCGCTATGACCGATAAAAGAGGTCGGGAGAAAAATCGATGCTGTGAAATTTAGCTTTTGAAGCAGGGGAAATGCTGATGTATAAAAATCACGGTATCCATCATCAAAGGTAATGACAATAGGTTTGGCAGAAGACACGTTTTCCAAGTAATAATATTCCTTGATATTCCTGAGGTTGATAACCTTATAGTTATTTTCCCGAAGATAGTTCATATGATCTTTAAATATTTCCGGTGAGGTATTTATCCTATAATATGGATGCAATTCCTTCTCCTGATCATCGGAAATGCTGTGATACATTAAAATTGGTATCCTAGCTTTGGATTTATGAACTATGTTGTTTAAAGGATAAAATAGATACAAGGTTAATAAACGATCGAATCTAAAATTTTTCATGAGTGTAGAGATCATGCCGATCCAGAAGGCCTTATAAAGAAATTCATTAATAATATAGGGATAGAACGAAATTTATTAATATTTATAACGTATGCGTGATTTTTTTAACGGCTATTAAGGAGTCAACAAGAGTATAATATTCTGATTTCTTTTCTTGCCAGCTGAAATTCTTAGAAAATCTTAAAGCATTCTGTATTATCTGATTTCTAAATCCGTCATCCTTAAGAAGAAGCAAAATTGATTTAGCGAGGTCATGTTCGTTTTCTGGTTCAAAAAATTTCACTACTTCATCATTAAAATAAAAGGAATCAATCTTAGTTTTAGAAAGAATGACCGGTACGCCAGATGACATAAATTCCAGAATTTTTGTACTAAACGCCTCACTCCCAAAAAAGTCATTTCTCTTTGGGACGATTCCGAGATCAGCACTAGCTATAATTTCTGCGATATCATCTATTGGTTTCTGATCATTCAAAAATACGATATCGGTCAAATTCACTCTCTCGATAAGATCCCTGAGAATCTTTTTTTGTGGTCCTTCGCCATAGATGTAGAATTTGAAATTATTAATCTCATTTCTTATAAGGGATAAGGCTTTTATGGCAATGTCCAACCCTTGATGATAATTCAAAGATCCAGGATAAATGGCTATAAATTCTTTTTTGTTAACCTTAGGTCGCGGATGAAAGGTTTTTGAATCGTAATAGTTTATAAATACGGTACTTTTCTCATCTAAGTTAGCGCGTAGTTTTAATTTTTCCCCCCAGATATGGTTAGCAAGGATTACATGATCTGCATATTGAGCAGATATTTGTTCTATTTTTAAAAGTGCTTTAAATATTAAGCTATTATCATCAACTCCGAATTTATTAGCATACAACTCTGGGACGAGGTCGTGAATATCAAGAATTACTTTTGATCCTGTAAGCTTGGCAATAAAAGTACAGAATACTTGGAAATCAGGGATTGTGTGGATGTGTATTAGATCATAGGATTTCCGCGAATGTCTGAGAGTTAAAATTATGGTTGATTTCAAGAAGAACTTCAGAAGTTTAAAAAAATATGTAAAACTTCTATACTCATTCAAAGATCTCTCTTGAATTTTATAAATGCTTACACCTCTGACTACTTTAAAATTCCCCTCACTCTTTTTTCTTAATGCGATGACATCAACATGATCCCCGCGACTTGCAAGGGCCTCAGCATAATTCATCACACGAGTGTCTGTTTCATAAAATGAATACGAGACCATACAAATATTCAAGTCAATTACCTATTTCTAGTAATTATGGGATAAAGAAACAAAAGTTTTTAGAGTGAAAATCAAGATGAGAGGAAAGAAGTGCCATTATCAATCTGTATCTTTGTCTAAATGTCTGAGCGATGCATCAAACAAATGGTGACATTATTTTTTTTCAAATTTTTCCATCAAATTATATAGAGAAGTACGGCTAATTCCGAGCTCTTCTGCTGCCTTTGTTAAATTTCCATCGTTTCTGGAAATCGCCTTGAGAATCATTTCCCGTTCTAGGGTTTCCTTGGCTTCCTTAAGGGTGACTCCCATATCCGGAGTGGAATAGGTCAATTCGAGATCTGCTGGCCCGATTTTGGATCCTTCCGCCATAATAACGGCCCTTTTAACACGGTGCTCCAGTTCGCGTACATTTCCACTCCAATCGTGGTGCTCCATGGCAACGATTGCCTGGCTGGAAAAGCCTTTTATCTTTTTATTGTTCTCTTTCGCGAAGCGGTCAAGAAACAGCTTTGCCAGGAGGATGATATCTCCCTCACGTTCCCTCAAGGGTGGAAGATCTATCTTGATGACACAGAGACGGAAATAAAGGTCTTCACGGAATGTTCCAGCCTGAACGGCACTTTTGAGATCGCGATTGGTTGAGGCCAGGGTGCGTGCATCGACCAATATCTGTTCTCTGCCACCTATTCTTTCGATTTTTTGGTCTTGGAGAAAACGTAACAGTTTTACCTGCAGGGAAAGAGGCATATCTCCGACCTCATCGAGCAGCAGCGTACCTTTATCGGCATATTCAATCCGGCCTTTCCTCTGCATATGCGCTCCTGTAAATGAACCTTTTTCATGGCCAAAAAGTTCACTTTCCAGGAGATTTTCCGGTATCGCGCCGCAATTGATAACCACAAAATTATTACTGCTCCTGTAGCTTAACCGATGTATTGCCCTTGCGACGAGTTCCTTGCCGGTACCACTTCCTCCTGTGATCAATATGGACGCGTCGGTTTTAGCTGTTTTTCTAATGAATGAGTATATATCCTGCATTTTAGAACAATCGCCAAAGATTCCCTCAAAGGCATTTTCATCAGCTTGTTGCAAAGAACTCAGTCTTTCCCGTTCAAGATTGGAAACGTATAAAGCTCTTTTTATTACAACTCCTAGTTCATCTACGATGATAGGTTTGAAGAAAATATCATAGGCTCCCTGCTCAACAGCACGAAGTGCATTTTCTTTTTCAGCACGGCCTGTAACGATGATAACCTTCGTCAAATTATCGATACTCAGTATGTCGGAGAGTGTGGCAAAACCTTCTTCCACACCAGTGGGATCGGGTTGCAGCCCCAGATCCAAGGTAATAACAGACGGATGCTCTTTTAGAAATAATTCGATTACCTTTGCTCTATCCTCGGCCAGCAGCACATCGTAATCCTGGATGAAGGCCCATTTCATTTGATTTCGGAGATCTTCATCATCGTCTACTATCAGGAGTTTTGGCTTAACTGTCGAATACAGATCGGTTTCCATGTCTCTCATCTACTCATTGGCAAAATAATTCTGAAAGTTGATCCTTTTCCTTCTTCCGTTTCAACCTCAATATTTCCACCATGTGCTTCCACGATGGACTTGCAATGATACAGCCCAATTCCCATACCATTGTGCTTGGTTGTCTGGAATGGACGGAACAAATGATTTTCAACAAACTCCTTTGTTATTCCACATCCATTGTCGATGACCAACAACTCGAACCATTTGGGGTCGTGTTGTGCTTTGATACAAATTTCTCCCTTTCCATTCATTGCATCACGTGCATTGATCAAAAGATTTTCAATAACCTTTTTTATCTGCTCCGGATCTACCGAAATCTTTGGTACACCAGATAAATTCCGGATCACAGGCACATCAAGGTATCCACTCAAACCCGATACAACCTCATCGATTAATGTGCTTATGTCTGTTTCTTCTAAGTGCAAGTCGAGTTTCCGACTCATCATGGTTAGACGTGAGATCATTGCATTGATCTTTGAAACACTCTGGGAGATCGTCTTCAGGGCATCCTCACGAAATTCCGGATTATCTAAATGTTTTGGCAAGTTTTGTGTTACAAGTGATAATTTAGAGGCGAGATTTTTCAGATCATGGATGAAAAAGGCTGACATGGTCTGAACGGCCTCCATTTCTCTGGCTTGACGCAGTTTTTCAGAAAGCTCAAAATTCAGCAATAGGGCAGCAGCCTGATCTGCGAATGTTTTGAGAAGTTCTTCATCCTCGAAGGTGAGAGATTCATAGAAAACCTTCTCGCTGAGTGTCATGATTCCAACGAGGCGGTTAGCCACATGGAGGGGAACGCAGTATCGAATTAATGATTCCCTGGTTTCGTCACTGTATGACTGTCGAAGATCATCGACCCAATCATCATTGTGCTGCTTCAAATCTATGGGGGCTTTCTGCCCGGACATGGCCGTGATCAGGTTCTTTCCATTCTTTCCATAGTATTTCAATGACTGGGCCTGTGCTTCAGTTACGACGGTCGAACCACCAAAAATCAAGATGCTCAACCTTTCATCAACTAACCATATCGTCACGGAGAGGATCTCCAATGTTTTAGATATAAGTTTAACGATTTCACCACATAAGTTAGAAACACTGGAGACAGACATTGTCCTATTCGTAAACGTTTCCCAGATGTTTTGATAATCATATATTGGGCGCTTGAAGTGGCGGCTGATGAAACGCTTTCTCTGCTGACGCAATCGGTCAGAAAGCAGAAAGACCACCAGGGCCATTAACCCAATAAATATGATGAATATCAGATAGTTGATGTCTCTGACGATGTCAAATTTTATACTGATCCAACTGATTGCAGCGATGACAATGAAGTATATTCCGATGACAAACGCAGTAAGCGAATTATAAAGGAATTTGTGGGACAAATAGATCGAAACATTCAGGGGGTTCCCGCGCAGCAGTGAACTAAAGACGAAAATATTGGCAACGAAAAGAGCCCAGATATTTAAGATTCCAAGCTTGGAATTGATGCCATGAAAGAGCAATGCCTGGCTGTCGGTAAATATTCTGATGATAAACACTCCACCAATACCGAGCATCATGAATTTGATTTGCCATCTCGTGTGGCCGGTGGAATGCCTGAGAGTCCTTTCTAAATTCATCAACACCAGAATTGAAATCAATACCAAGCATAAATAAAAGATATATCCCGACCATCCTACCTGCAGGAAATATTGGCTATCTGTCACGAATATCTTGCGCGTGAAAAAGTCGGCTTTAAAAAACAGCAACATTATCAGTGGCAAAAGAAACGATAATAAAAGTCCCCACTTCCACTTTGATAATTGTTCGGAATAGTTTTCTCTCGCAAATATCACGCTGAAGAAAAGCCATAATCCCGGTACAATTGAATCGATGATAAGTTTTACTGACAGCCAGAATGGGAAATATCTGGAAAACACTTGTAGGGAGGATCCTGTTGCAATGGATCCCAAAGCCAATACGATCATGCCCAAGGCAAAAGTATTATGCTGGAGGGAAAGTTTCCCTTTGTAAACAGCAAATATGGCAATGAAGGTGGCTATAACTGCCGTCACATAAGTGAAGATCATTGGCAAGGATATTTGACTCGAATCAATCATTGTTGACTCACTGAAACAAAAAACCGGGCTACCTCACGGGGCAAGGCGTTCCAATATTGATTTCGATATTTATCCTGAATGTATTTCAAAAGTTCTTCGTAATAACGGGCAGGATATTCATGCAAGGATGAATGCTGCGCTTCGAAGCTTATATAGTCGGGATGTATATTTACAAGAATCATCCCGCCCTTACCAGCAACCCAATCAACCTTACGCTTCCAGGTATCAATATTATTTTCACCTAATAAAACAAATAAGGTGAAATCCTGGGGCAATGTATAGGGAAGTTCGACGAAGCCTTTATTGGGAGTATCCCCTGCGAACCAGAATGGAAAAATCGTACCGACTCCATCAGGTTGAGGTTCAAAAGGATCCGTATCAAATGTTGACATGTCATACTCTATATCGAGGTAATGGATCCAATCGAGGTTATGATACATGCTCGGGCAGCGAAAACCGACAGCTCCCCAGCTTTTAAGGTAGTCATTGATTCGTAATGACTGCTTTTTAAACTCAGATAAAGAGCGAAATGGGTTACTGTTATGCTTCAATCCATGCACTCCTATCTCAAAACCGGAGTCAGAAATGAGTGATAAAAGGGTGTCTGGCACTTGATAGTCCTCTGCAACAAAGTTGAAAGACGACTTCAGCCCCAGTTTTTTTTCAAGATCCATTAATGCATTGATCCTGTCTAACCCTTTATCCATTTCGACGTCATGGGTGAGAACTAATGCGAACTGTTTGTGATCGGGCCAGCCTAGCCAATTCTCTGGGGGATTGCCCGAATTTTCATCGATTGGCCAAACATCGTGAAAGGCTTTTTTCGTGAGCAATGCAACCTTTCGGCGTATAAGGATTTGCATCCCCCTCGGAATGATGGGTTTAATGAAATAATATAGCTCTCTAAACTGCATACGATATTAATTTTTCAGACATGTCTTGATACAGCTCCGCCTTCTCGATTACATTCATCTATTCAAAAACCAAAGCATTTTAGTCAATCAAGGAGTATTTAACCTATATGTCGATAGGTTACTCTACCCACGAAATTTAAAATAGGCGCAGGAAGTCTGCGCATATATTTGCTGCCCAAGGCATAGGCCCTATGGTTGGCCTTGTTGAATCTATCCTCGGCGAAAGAATATCTGTAGTAATGAATGTTATACTCCTTTACATTCCATCCATTCTTGAACTGCCTGAGGCCTTCATGGTCAAGGTCGGTTCGGCCAAGGCACAGGGTTTCGTATCCAATGGCACAGCAATGTTCAATCGCCTGCCACATGACAAGGTTATTGGCGCGGAGCTGGCTGTATTGCTCGTCCGAAGCGCCATATTTATATATGGCTTTTTTCCCAAATAAGATAAAAACAGCGGCCGCGATAATCTTATCCTGATACAGGGCCAAAGAAACAAAGCCTTTGCCAGGAGCAATAATGTTTTTATATAAATTTCTGAAGAATAAATAGGGCTGGGAGGGGAGACCGTGCTTTTTACGGGTGAGGGAATTAAGATGATAGAAACTGTTGATTGCACCTTGTGAACATGCGATAAGGGTGGTGAGCCCTTCCTTTCTGGCTTTTTGGATATTCCTTTTCGTCGAATTTCTAAGATTGCGAAAAACTCTCTCCGCTCCACATGTCAGATCGAGGATGTGTCCCCTGAAAGACTCAGAGGCTGGTTCATTGCTTAAATATTCTTTTCCGCCTCTTAACTCCCAATATTTCCAACCGTCGGTACTGCCAAAGTTGATAATGTGATCCATTACTGCTCGAAATCGGTCAGGATCACTCAAGAGTGGTTCGCAATAATCAGAAAATGGGAGGGATACACCTCTTTTGCCGGTCAGAAAACTGTCCACGATCATGACAGGAAGAACAGATTTAAGCTGTCCATTTTCAAGATCGACAAAATAGGACGGCTTGTAATGATAGGTGTTCTGTAGTAACTGCGCCCATTCGGCAGTATGGAAGAAGGAATAACCCGGCAGGGAAAGAAGCAAATCGTTCCAGTTTTGATATTCAACGGGGTTAATAACCTGAATCATGGCTTATAAATCCCCTTGAATCCCCTTCTTTTTACGATAGAAATCGTTGATTGTATCGATTACATAAGATACCTGCTCTTCCGTCAATTCTGGATACATCGGCAGTGATAGGAATTCCGTTGCGCATGTTTCCGATATCGGGAAGCTTCCCTGCGTGTGGTTCGCATGTGAATATACTTTCTGAAGGTGAATGGGTATCGGGTAATGAATGCCGCAATGGATCCCTTTTTCCTGCAAGTATTGCATTAAAGTGTCGCGATCCTTTGTCCGTATCGCATATATATGATAAACATGCTGGGCCTCCTTGTTCTCGATGGGTACGATAACATTTTTCAAGGAAGAGAGGCCTTGTGTATAACGATGGGCATGCCTTCTTCGCTGGTCATTCCATCGGGGGAGGTGTTTTAGCTTAACTGAAAGGATTGCCCCCTGAAAGCCGTCCATCCTTCCATTCCATCCAAGAACATCATGGTAATATTTCTTCGATTGACCATGATCACGCATGGATCTGATCATTGCGTTTATTTTGGGGTCATTGGTCACGACTGCTCCCGCTTCACCGTAAGCACCCAGGTTTTTCCCGGGATAAAAACTAAAGCATCCTGCAGCTCCCATAGATCCCGCCCTCTTTCCTTTATACAACGCACCATGAGCCTGGCAGGCATCCTCGATAACGCTTAGTCCGTGTGCCTTGGCGATGGATAGGATCGGATCCATATGGACGGGATGACCAAATATGTGGACAGGTATGACCGCTTTTGTTTTATTGGTAATGGCCTTTTCCAGTAAAGCTGGGTCCATCCCATATGTCTTTTCCTCAATGTCGACAAAGACGGGTTTTGCCCCGCAGAAACTAATGGCCTCGGCCGTCGCTATAAAAGTGTTCGGGACCGTAATGACTTCGTCACCGGGACCAATGCCAAGGGCGAGGAGGCTAAACCAAAGAGCCTCTGTCCCGCTTCCCACACCGATCGCATGCCTGCAGTCACAGAATGCCGCAAATTCCTTTTCGAAACGTGCAACAAAACTCCCTCCGGCGAATTCACTGGATTCCATGACTTTGTTGAGTTCCTCATGGATGTCAGACTGAAGGGAGAGATACTGAGATTTCAGGTCTAAATAGGGTACTTTCATCATGGACAATCACCCAAAATAGTGAAGAATTTATAATCACAACAATCATCTAAAATAATTATTTTTCTTTTAGCTTCTTTACATCGACTTTTCGCAGGACCCGTGCCGGATTTCCCGCGATGATCATATTGGAGGGGACGTCCTTGGTTACAACACTTCCCGCGCCAACCATGGCATTTTCCCCTATCGTTACGTTGGAGAGAATGATGGCTCCAGACCCAATGGAAGCGCCTTTTTTCACGGTTGTATGCTCGACGGTCCAGTCTGCTTCCGTCTGAAGCGCACCTGTTCTGTTCGTCGCCATGGGATACGTATCGTTGATAAAGACGACTCCATGGCCTATGAAAACATTGTCTTCTATGTTCACGCCTTCACAGATGAAGGTGTGGCTGGATATCTTGCAATTTCTGCCGACTGTAGCATTTTTTTGGACTTCTACAAATGTGCCGATTTTTGTGTTGTCGCCAATGGCGCACCCATAGAGATTGATGAAGGGAGCCAATTTGACATTTTTGCCGAGTTTGACATTAGGGTCGATATAAATATTTTTCATATCTTTACCGTTTCGCCCATATTTTTCAAAGATCGATTGGCTGCCTGCAGTAATTTTACCACCTGGAGTCCGGCATAGCCGTCATTGATAATCTTCGTTCCATGTTCAACGTAATCGACAAAGCTTTCTGCCATTCGCTTCAAAGCTTCTGTCTGTTCCAGTTTTGGAACCCATATGTCGCCGGAACGATAATCCACAAGCAGTTTATACTGGCCTTCTTTTGACTCAATATTAACGCCCTTATCGTAGATTTTGATTTTCTCGTCTGGATCGATGTCATTCCATACAAGCATTTTTTTCTCACCGGCAATGAGAGTGGTCCGTATTTTTACCGGTGATAGCCAATTGACATTGATATGGGCGATCATCCTGCTTGGAAAATAAAACGTCAAATACGCAACGTTTTCCTGATCATTCTTAAAATGGACCGTACCGGTTGCGATAACGGCAGATGGCCATTCTTTCATGATGTGCAGCATGATGGAGATGTCGTGACAGGCTAGGTCCCAAAGGACGTTGATGTCGTGTTGGAACAGACCAAGATTCACCCTGGTCGAATCAAAGTAAAGAAGTTTGCCCAGGGTATTTTCATCGACAAGCTGTTTGATTTTCCTGACTGCTCCCGTGTAGAGGAAGGTGTGATCAACCATTATCTTGAGGTCTTTGCTTTCAGCCATCTCTATGAGCTCTTCGGCCTCCGAGCTGGTGAATGTAAAAGGCTTTTCAATAAAAATATGTTTTTTTCTTTTGAGGGCTTTTTGGGCAATTTTGTAATGTGTCGACACGGGTGTGACAATAGCCACGGCATCAATGTCTGGCGAGCGCAAAAGTTCTTCCATGTCGGTCGTGGTTTCGATATGGGGGAAAATCTTTTTTGCTTTATTGAGGACCTGCTGGTTCACATCGCAAACCATTTTTACCTGAGCCCCACTTGCGCCATTGAAGTTTCTTACGATATTCGGTCCCCAATAGCCGTATCCTATGACTCCGATATTCAGCATTTCAAACCTTTCTAATAAGCGCCCTTTCCCGAAAGAACGGCGAATGGCGTTTTAAATAGAATGCATATATCTTTCCAAAGCGACCAGTTTTCTATATATTCAAGATCAAGGCGAACCATCTCATCAAATGATACAGCGCTTCTTCCATTCACTTGCCACAATCCCGTTATTCCCGGTTTGCAGGACAGCAGCCTTTCCCTATGCCATATGTCGTACATCTGGAACTCGTATGGTATCGGGGGGCGCGGGCCGATTAAGGACATTTCTCCTTTTAATACATTGATGATCTGAGGAATCTCGTCCAGACTGCTTCTCCGAAGCAGGCTGCCAAACGGTGTGACCCTGCTGTCCTCTTGCATCTTATACACGCCTGGTTCCGCCGTCCTTTCCCCCCCATTGCAGATGAGTGATTGGACGTACTGCTGATGGCATTGATCATCGTTGCCATATGCCATGGTTCTGAATTTTAGAAAAATGAACTCCCGGCCATTGAGCCCGAGCCTTTTTTGCTTGAACAATACGGGCCCCGGGGACGTTAATTTGATGACGATGGCGATGGCCAAAAAGAGAGGGGCGGTGAGTATTAATAGCAACAAGGACAAAAGGATATCCATGGTTCTTTTAAGAAATATGGGACCTTTCTTTGATGCCATTTTGGATGAGATATCAGGATAGAATTTTCCATTAAAAACACTACCGTCACCATCGTTGTGATCTTCCGGATAATGATAGAATGATATTTTTATTGCCTCTAGGATAGGATCACAGCCGTTATGATGGAATGCCTTATGCATTTTTTGCAGTATCTTCTCTGTATGAGTGGATTTGTGATTGACCAGGCCGGTAAAAATGACACCCAGGCTCTCTTTTTGCTTGTACCAACCCAATATATCCGTCTCCCTTAAGCATGAAGCCAGTGTGAATATGAATTTGTTAACGAGGTCCGTATGATCATTTCCTGCTAATGATGACAGGTCGGCCAGCATGAGTATAAAGGGTATTTTCGATCGCTCTGTCCTTTTTCTTTCAACGCGCAGCATCAACTTGAAATGGTTTTCTTCATAGAAATAACCTCTGCTGCCGTTGACAGGAAAGCCATTCGTCAACCCGCGAGGGACATTTTTATCACGAAATGGTCGCATTATTCTCAAGTCCTAAGATTGCAGGATCCTATGCAAATAACTTATTCAAAATGTGAACATGTTCCTTAATGGCCTTTAGTTTTCTCGTCTTTCTTTTTTCCATAGTATGGGTAGTAGTGATATTTGGTTCCAAAATATCGGGAATGCATGGCATTGGTCTTGAATTCTACGTCATTTAAGACAACCCCGATTAACTTATCCTTATCTAGCAACTTTAACGCCTGTTGAATGGAATCTCGCGGTGTACTGCCTGACCTGACGACCAATATCGTTGCATCTGCTAATTGGGACAGGAGGTGAGGTTCTGTTGTTGCAAGGATCGGTGAAGAATCCAATATGATATATCGGTCATCATAGCGGGATTTCAAATCCGCGATCAGGTCGTACATCTTTTTGGATCCCACCAGTTCAACCGGCATTTCCTGACCCTCTCCGCCGCCAATAAGGTATAGTTTGTCAATGGGGGTTTTGATGAGTAATTTCGATGGATCATAATTTCCTTGCAGATAATCCGTCAGTCCTCCTGCTCCATCATAGCCGAATAATTGAGAGAGTGATGGTTTCCGAAGATCACAGTCGACAAGGACGGCATAACTATCGAATTTGGTGGCAATCGTGATGGCAAGATTGGCAGCCACGAAACTTTTACCTTCGAAACTTGTGGCGCTTGTCACCAGTATCGTCCTGGGAGGATCCTCTGGCCTTTCCCTGAATATATGCGTTCTCAACCTTCGGAATTGCTCGGCGATGGTTGCAGAGGAATTAAAATGAGAAACGAGCATGTCGGCCATTACAGAATTCTCAGGCTGTTGTTTCACAGGATGAACTACAGGGCCGGTTGATTTCTCATCCTGGACTTTCTTTAAAGCATCAAATATCTTACCCATAGATTACCTCCAAGGGAATGAGCCGACTGAAGTATCATGCAGAATAGAATACATAATCGCTATAAAGATAAATAAGAATAGAATGGAGAAGCCCACCAAAACAATGAACAGTATGGTATCTAAGGATTTCTGCCTTTTTTTCTTTTCCGGGACACCATCAAGATCATGAATGATCTCTTTAATAACTTTCTTATCGATAGATTTTATTCCGGCAGAATAGCCCGTTAATAAGGCGTTGTCGCACAGGATGTTTATTAATCGGGGGATTCCTTTCGAATACCTGTAAATTTCGCGTACCGCGGACTTTTCAAAGATATTTGTAATTCTCCCTCCCGCCTTCTTTATTCGGTATGAAATATACTCTGATGTTTCCGTTCGGTTTAAAGGATAAATATGATAGCGCAGTGCGATCCGCTGCTTTAATGGTCGCATAATCTTGCTGTTTAGTGTTAAATTCAGCTCAGGTTGCCCTATGAGGATCACGTTCAGCAGCTTGTTCTTTGATGTTTCGAAATTTGTTAACATTCTGATCATTTGCAGAAGCTTTGTATCCAGGGCCTGGGCCTCATCGACAATCAGAAATACTTTCTCGTTCTTTTTGTAGCAATCGAGGAGGAAAACATGCAGTATTGCCAAACTTGATGTATGGGTCGCTTCCGCATGCTCCGTGATTCCAAAGTCCGTACAAATGAAATCTAAAAATTCCTTTGGGTCCATGATGGGATTGAAAATATAGGAAACCCTGATGGATCCATTGACCTTGTTTAAAAGATTGTGAATCAATGTTGTTTTTCCGGATCCCACTTCACCGGTCAGAACGGTAAAACTCTTCCCCTCCCTCAAGGCATACTGCAGTGTTGCGAGGCCTTCCTTGTGGATCTCGCTGGAAAAAAAGAAATCCGTATCAGGCGTAATTTCAAACGGCTTTTCTTTTAGCCCAAAGAATCTCTCGTACATGGAATCCTTTCTTGCTTGCCTCACCCATGGCGGGTATATTGGCCAGAACCTTCAACCCCAGAGTGGCTTCCAGCTCGCTGGCGTCATAAAATGTCTGATCCGACTGTTCTTTCAGGAAAGCCGAAGCAAAACCGGCACCGATTCCTGCGATCAAGCCAATGAGGAAGAGTTTCGGTATATCCGGGGAAAAGGGTTTTTCCGGAACCCTGGCTGGATCGATGACTTTGAATTGTTCACCTTTCTGGTGCCGCTCCAGATTCTCAGCCTGCTGCGCATCCTGGCTCTTTTTCAGCAGCCGTTCATAGCTTTCTTTGGTATTGTTGTAATCTCTGAACAGGGAAGCCATATCCTGTTCACGATACGGTGACCTCTCTATGCGCGACCTGTATTTATTGATCTGCGCACTGACATCCGCATATTCTACATTCAATCGCTTAATCTCCAAATCTATCAGCCCCTTTTGATTCTTCAACTCACGGTATTGCGGGTCCTTAGAAAGTTCATGTTTGTCCTTGTGCATGTCCCTGTATGTTTCTTTGTTTTTCTCCAGATCATTCAGCTGCTTTTTGGTGGCAATCACATCGGGGTGGCTGTCCGTGTACCTCGTCTTCAGGCCATTCAGCTGCTTCGTCAGTGCATCTCTTTGGGCTTCATATGACTCTGACTCATCTGCTTGATTCAATGAGAGTTTTTCATTGGCAATAAACCCTCCAGCCTTCCTATTATAGGAGGGAGGAACAGTTACACCGGCCGGTGATTCCATGTCTGCAATCAGTTTCTGAATGTAAAGCTTCCTGTCCTGCGCTGCGCCTAAACTCTCCTGCAGTCTCTGTGATTGATTTTGCAGCTGCTCCATGATTTTGATATTCGCATCAGACTGCTGGGGAAGTTCCCCCATATGCTGCATTTTATAGGCGGTTATCTTAGATTCCTGTGCATCCAAAATCTCCTTCACGCGACTTAATTCCGTGGACAGGAAGTCGGTCGTGCCAACCGCTTGGTCTTCTCTTACCTTGAGGTTTTCCTCTATGAACAAAGAGGCAATCCGATTGGCCACGGTAGTGACAACCTGGGGATTGTCACCGATAAAGCTGATGGTAAAATACCCTCGTTCTTCCCGCTTGGTGGGGAGCTCGAGTTTGATATTTTTCTGCATGAGCTCGACCACCTCGTCGGGGGTCAGCGTTTTTCGCTCTTTTTCGTACAGATGCATTTCCTTCATGATGGATTCCAGCCTTGTTCGGCTCATCACTTCCTGTGCTATGGATTGTAAGCGCTCTTCAATCGTCGCCGTAACCGTGGCCTGGACATAGGACTCGGGAACGCGTTGAGGGGTTACCAGGACGAGCGTGGACGCCTTGTATTCTCTTGGTGCGAAAATGGCGTAAATGGATATGCCCAGCATGACGACCACAAACGGCACGACGATATACCAGATGCGTCGTCTCAGGATTTCCATATAATCAGTTATCGTGTATGATTTGTTGGGACTAATCATGCCTTAACTCTCCTATAAATAGATTGCTTTGATGGTTAGCATCAGTCTATTGTCTATATATTCACTCGTCTCGATATTGGAATCCTCCTCCTGATGCGTATATACCAGGGATAGAGTGAGCCATTTCAGCACATCATATCCGACGGTACCGGTGATGCCGTAAATAGTCTCATTCTGGTTGTTTGACTGATCGACTAGTCCCAGGTTGCCTGACAGCCCAAGATGGATGTGTTTTTCGGGGCTATGCATAATGGAGGCCGCAAAGTTATAATACCGGACAAAGCCCAGGTTCTGGGATGTAAAGTAATCCTCGGTATAACCGCCCTGCATTAAAAGGGAGTACGTAGTGCGTTTGTCAAGGTTTGTCAGGCTGGCTATGTATGTGGGCCCGTTTTTCCCCGGTCCGTCTTGCACCTTCTGCCAGTAGTAGCCGACCTGAAGCGAGGCCTGCATCGTGGATGAAAAGTTGTAGGTCATGCCCACACGTGGCTCATGAATGTCGTAGTCCAGGTACGGAGGGTCGAAGTTTCTATATTCATAGAAGTATTCCGTGTATACTGTTAAATTGGGATCGGGACGGTTGGTATATCGTAACCTCCCCATGTGTGCTTCAAGATTCGGGTCGTTTTGAAAGTCACCGCGTGTAAAGCCATATTCACCCGAGATGCTGTTTTGAGGGTCAAACCAGTAGGAGAAATAGGGATTGAGGTAGTTTTCCTGACTTTTGCCAACGGTGGGGTCCTGATCATTATAAGCGTCGTTGCGGTATTTCAAGCCGATCCGGTCGTCTTTACCAAACTGATATTCAACCGCGGGCATGACGACATTGCGCTCATAGATGAATCGTGCCTGCTGTACGGATAGCATATAGGCTTTTATGACCGTGTTGTAGTAAAGGAATTCAACAGGGACGACATATTGCTCTTCTCGTGGTTCGTTCGATCGAGTAAAGATTTCCTGTAAATAGAGATTAATGTGTTCGCTGGACATATATTTGGCATCAAGGGTGCCATTCACGCTCGTGAAATTAGTCTGGCTTTCGTTCCAGTACCAATTCTGCCCCATGTTAACATCAAAGTTCAGTCCCCCGCTTTCCTTCATGTTTTGGAAGCTGATACCGGGTTGCAGGGTGGTGATCCCATCCTTTATCTTATAATTTGGAGTTAGATTGATGTTATCGTCGTATGTCTGCATAAGAGATACATAAGGGTGCATCATAGAAAGATAGTCCGCCGCATAAACGGATAGGGCAGGCAAAAGGATAGCGATGAAGAATGAAGCAAATGCCCATTTCCACATGTTATTCATTCCACCACCACAGTATCTCCACGCTGCATGTCAATATTGGGTTCTTTCCCATCAATGATTTTTTTATAGTTCACGTAAAAGCGTTTACTGGCCCCCTTTTCTTTCCTGATGACCAGTATTTTCTTTTGATCTGCCCATTCGGTGAATCCGCCGACCATTGAAATGAGCTCAAGGAAGGTCGTCTCGCTTCTGATGCGCAGGACACCGGGTGTCTTGACCTCACCCAGTACGTAGATCTTGAAGCTGTTTGCCTCCATGACCGTGACCGATACGGTCGGGTTGTCGATCACGGCCTTGAGCCGGTTGGTCAGTAGTTCTTTTAATTGCAGGGGCGTGAGGCCATCGGCCTGAATGTCGTCAATAAGAGGCAGGGAAATTCTCCCGTCCATGCGCACCGGGACTGTTTTTGATAGATTCTCTTCCCGCCAGACATAGATATAAAGCATATCCTCCGGTCCAATAATGTATTGATCTGAGTTGGTCTCAATTTCGCCTTTTTTCCCCGCTTCCTCTTTAGGATGATCCGCTTCCTTCTTGTCCGTTTTGGGTATTTTAGATGCCAATGTTGTTCCCGGAGAAGGGGGGGGCGGCTGCGTGCGGATTGCTTGCCGGCATGCAGGAAGCGTTAAGAAAAAAATCAAAACAACGAATAAGATGATGCGATCAAAAAGTTTTCTTTCTTTCATGGCCTCGTCTCGACTATTTTTGGTTTCTTATCATTATTGTATGCACGCATGATCGCCGTATTGGATAATGCCATTCATTTTATGGAGGATAGCGTGGCTCTCGCTTCGTTTGCATTTGCGAAATTCGGATTCAGTTTTAAAGCCGCGGACAGTTCACTTCTGGCAAGATCTGATTTGCCCATTTTGTAGTATGCCATGCCGAGATGGTACTTGATCATGGGATTGTTCGGTCTTTTCTCATTCGCCTCCTTGAAATAGGTGACGGCCGTATACGGTACGTTTTTCTTGTAATAGACCCAGCCAAGCGTATCCGAGATGTTCGGATCATTGGGCAGTCGCTCTTTTGCTTTTTGTGCAAGATTTAGAGCCACATCGATATTGCCACCGTGTTCAGCGATCAGACACGCAAGATTGTTGACCGCGGGCAGGTAGTTTTCGTCAATCTTGAGCAGCTTTTCATAATATTGTTTCGCCTCGTCGTATTTTTTTTCATATTCGCAAATCATCCCCAGCGTCATCATGGATGGAACATTGGAGGGATCTTTTTGAAGGGTAAAGAGGTATTCTCCTTTAGCCTTTTCCATGGCATTTCTTCTCATATAAAATCCGGCAAGTGCCAGGTGGGGAGTTGGTGCATCAGGGCTCATTTCAATCGCCTTTTTGAAATACATCTCAGCCCTCTGCATGTCATTCTGAACCTCATAAACATCTCCAAGCAGATCGTATAGGAAGGCATTCTTCACCACAGCGAGTTGTTTCTGAATGACATCTTCAGCTTTTTTGAAATCCTTTTTACTGAGGTAATAGGTTGTGGTGAATCGCAGGGCAGAGACGTCACCCGGATGAAGCGCAAGGGCCTTGTCCAGATAGCTGATGGCGTCTTTTTCCTTCTTTTGAATGAAGAGAATACGGCCCATTTCGACATATCCAACGGGATTATTGGGGGCATATTTTATCAGCAATTGATAGGCCTTCGATGCTTCATGAAGGTTTTTTTGCTGCAAGTGTGCGTCACCCAGGATTTCATAGGCTTGAGCATTGTTCGGGTAATCCTTCAGTACATTTTGGACTTCATCGATGGCCTGCTGCGCATCGCCCTCTCTTAAGATGAGTTCAGCGAGGAGCATTCTGGGTTCGGCCCATTTGGGATTTAGTTTGATCGTTTCCCCCAGTTCATTCTTGACTTGCTGATAATTGCCTCTGCCCGTCAGGGTCAGGGCTAGATAATAGTGACCCGTGGGTGATTTGGGGTTGTCCTTCAAATAGGTTTGAAATTGATTCAGGGCCTGATCGTATTCTTTCTTGCTCAAGTATATTCTCCCTTTCAGCAGCATGCCTTCATGGCTCTTGGGATCGAGCTTGAGGATTTTTTCTGTTTCAACAAGTCCCTTGTCGTATTTTTGATCATCAAGATAATAAGTGGCAAGCTGTACGAGCGCCATAACATTTTTGGGATTCTTTTCAACTGCCTGTTTGAAGTAACCCTCCGCCTTATCCTTTTGGTGCCGAATTTGACAAAATTGACCCAGGTGGATCAGATATAACGGATTGCCAGGAGCTGTGGACAGAGCTTTAAGGTATTGTTTTTCAGCATCATCCAGTCGATTGGTGAAGGCATAGAAATCACCCAGTGATATATAAGTGTTTCCATCCTTCGGTGCCATTAGTGTAATCTTCTTATACTCGTTTTCAGCCAATTCCTTCTGGCCGTTACGGAGATAGAAAATAGCCAGCTCATATCTGGGCCGGAGCGCCTTTGCATCGAGGGCAATGGCGGATTGCAGCATTTTTTCTGCCTGTGGTAGATCTTTCTTCAGAATATATAGTCTTGATAAATGCAGATAGGCATCCATCTTTTGCTTGCTATTTAATGCTTTATTGGCTTCCGATATGGCGGCCTCTATGTTGTTTTCCACCATGTAAATACTGCTTAGAATGAGATGGCTTTGGGGATTGGTACTATCCTTGGAAAGTACGAATTCGATCTGTTCCCTGGATTTTTTGGTATCTCCGGCCAAGAGATACAAAGCTGCGAGCTGATTATGGGCGTCCATCATTTGCGGATTCATTTGTGTAGCTTTCATGAATTCTCCAAATGATTCCCTCAACATCCTCAATCTTAAATATGTCAGACCTAGTTTATAATGGCCATTGGCATCTTTTGGGTCTATTTGGACCACATTCTTATATTCGATCATTGCCTCTCTTAACTTATTGTCCGAGAAATATTTTTCCCCCTTAGACCAATGTCTTTCCTTTCTCGCTTCCTTGGAACAGTTTAAGATGCAACAAGAGAAAATAAAGATTAGAATGAATATAGAAATGCGGGATACCGCTTGTCTGCAATGCATCACATGACCCTCCTAGGACAAAATATGTAATACCCCTTCTATGATGATGCTAATGGCGTAAAATACAGTTTTTTAGAAAATAATGCGTCACTACTGCAGCAGATTTTGTAATTCATCTGTTGTCATAACTCATGACAGCAATGCTTTTTAAATTATCGGATTCGCATACTTATGGGTATGTCGGTTCTTTCTTCCATTGTATATGTTTTGTTGGTTTGTTTCAATGCAAGTTCCGTCCACATCATACCATGAATGGCTGTCCCCCATTTATACGGGACGAAAATAGCAGACGTGTTGCATTCAAACAGGTGGCCATCTTTATTCATGCCAAGAAAATCAAACTGACAGGCACGGCGATCCCCTCTAATGCCTTGGTCGAATATTTTCTTCAATGGAATTCGAAACTTTGGAGCAATCAAGGTCATGATATCGAATTCATCGTGGCAGATTTCATCTGCCGCATAGCCAAAAAGATTTTCAAAGGCTTCATTTACATATTCCAATTTCTTATCAAAAACAACATATAAGGCATTATTATCTGACATGGAAGGCATTATTAGACGGTAATCATTTCTTTTCTGAACTTGAATTTCTTCAAGTTCGGCAAGTTTAATACGCAGAACGTTCATCTCATTGATGAGCTGCTTTTTTGTTTTGTGCTCATCTTTCATTTTTGCCTCTATCATCAGATTTATTGCGCTTTTAATTGAAAATGACGATTGATTGTAATACAATCTTATACAAAGTCAAGGTATAATCGTATTGATTGAAAACATAGGTAAAAAATTAGACATTATAAATGGATAAAATGATACCAATCATTTACACTGACTTAATCTTTTTATGGCATAAAGCACTACACATTGTACTTCATATTTTACAATCTACAATATATTGTGGTACACGAAAATTTCGATGGGAAAAGGAATATCGGATTTTAATACCGAGCGTAGAGAATCCAATTAGGGAGTGTCGACATGGCGATTGCGGATATCATGGTAAGATATACTATGAATAAAAATGGCTTTACTTCACGTCAATGTTTTAACGAGCTGATTGCTATTCATAAGATCGTGCAGTTTTATCGGGAATAAGAGCGAAGAAATCCCAGTTTGTATCTAGAGGAAAACCAAAGTCTGCAAGTAACCAACTGCTACAAACGAAACTACTTAAACATTAATATATCGAAACCAGTATTAAGAATTCAATATCAATCAATTGGATCCGGAACAATAAATACAAAAAAGTCCTAGCTTACTGCCAATTCCGAAATTTGCGAGAATATGCAAAAAAGTTTTTTAGAATAGGCGAATTAAGCAAATAAGTGCCACCTGCTTTGCACATAAAACGAAGTAATGGATTAAAGAAAAGGCAATAGTGGGGATGCAGGGGTAGCACTTCACCGCCAAACCCTTGCTTAAAGAACGACATTTTGCATATTTCATCTTGAGGTATTGGCTTATTGTCTATCAGTGCTTTAGCGTACTTTGTGTCGAATCCAACAAAATCGAAAAATCGATACCCGTTTTTTTTAGCCCATTTGATGGACTCCCAGAAAATAAAGTCGTTTGGATAGACTTCGTCATAGCGTCCAGACCACCCCATTCGCCATGCTCGTATCCAATCACCCATAGTAAAAAGCATTAAAGCACCAACAGCCTCTCCAGCAAATTCTGTAAGGAAAAGCCTGAGATAACCTTTGGGTGCGTAAGCTTTCCATAGTTCAGGCAAGAAATCACCTGGAGGTATATTAGGTTTAACGCCCCGTTTCTGGCAAAGAACAAATAATAGTTGTTTGAATGTGTTCACATCACTTTCAGACCCGACCCTAAAAGTCAATCCACCTTTCTCTGCATTACGGATGTGTTGTCTTGTTTTCTTCCGCATTTTCATCAGAATTTCATTAATGTCTGGCGTTAAATTCAGGACGATAGTGGACTTCATCGAGGTGGTTGGTGGCAGTCGTTCAGGACAAATACAAAAACCAGCAGTTAGCAAATCAGATTCGAAAGATTGACCTTTATATGGTAAAATAATCGCCAGATAAATCATTCGCCTAGTTTTTCCTATGTTTTTTATTGCATCGATTAACGTTTGTCTAATGAGCGGTTCATCGACAGCCAACAATGGTCCCCTGTTGATATAACCGATTGTTCCAAAACGTTTAAACGGTTGTTCAAGAATCTGGACTCCGCCCGCTATTTCCGAATCCTTTCGGCAAATAAGTCGCAACGGGGTCCAGCCCCCAAAGCGTTGTAAATCACCCCACAAACTGGTCTGTTCGTGGTGAGGATCGGGGCAATTGATAACAAATGCATCCCATTCCGGATCTTCTTTTTGGCATGATACTTCGATTCGGTACTGATTAGATTGATATGCGGAATCAGATGGACTGGATTTTTTATTCATAATTTTATTTAATAAAAACTCGCTATCCTATTGAATATGTACGTAACAGGTCTCACCTGCCATAAGATTTGATCTGAAAGATTACTTTCAATGAATGGATGCATGTCATTCTCCAATGTAGCCTGAAAGGCAAATCACCGAAGAACTTCAACTATATTGTGTTATAACGTTTATTCCTTTATGGATAGCTATTTTAGATAACAATTTCAGAAAATAGTACTATCCTCCCTCTGTCACAAGCGCCATCCTTTATCCTGGCGTGACGGAAATCTATAAACTGGCTGATCTTAAAAAGGTATGACCTATTAATCGATCATCACCCTTTAACCATTCCTTAACTTAAGTACATAAAACAAAAAAGGCAGGGTCATGATGATCCTGCCTTTCCATGGTATAAATACTAATGTTGAAAACCCGCCTTCATCGACTCGGGTTTAGTTCTTAAACTTTCTCCTAATCCCTGCCACCCCCATTAGACCCAGACCTAGCAGCAGCATGGTGGTGGGTTCCGGAACCTTCCCGACCAGACCTTGGTATGGCCCCCCCTTCTGATTATAGTAGGGACTCGAGGTACCCGGGGTGATCCAGGCAAACTGACTAAGAGAGGCGGTGTTGCTGCCGAGTGCCGCAAGATCAGCATTATAAAGGGCAATCTCGGTCGCCGTTGATGTTCCCGGAGCGGTGTCCAGGACGACGGAAGTCCCTGTCCCTAAATAGACCTCATGCCAGATGGCCGCCTGGAGGGCGTATGCCGCATCGCCCTGACCCGGGGCACCATACTGATTCAATAACCAGGCTATCGCGCCTGCATTATTGACCAGTGCGCCGTTAATAAAGCCATTGCTCGTTACACTGGTGTTGTTGTAACTGCCGCCTGCAGTAACCGTTAAGAATATGTCCGTGCAGTAAAGGTAGTCGAGCGGGGAGCCGTTCAGGTACGAAGGATCAATGGACCCTCCCCCGTAAGTATTTGCCACACCATTTACGTCCATATAAATGGGGTAGGTGTACATGCCACCAAGCTGCAAGGTACCGGCCATCGCCCACCCCACGAGAAGGAATACCATGCATGCGGTTAGAACAAGAACCTTTTTCATTCTGAACTTCATATCCATCCTCCTTCTTCTTTTGTATTTTTTATCCATCATAATAAAGGCCTTTTGCAATAAAAGGCATACAATTATCATGCCATAAGATCCCATCCACATCCAACCCGCCGCTGATATGAAACAACTATTTAAAATGATTCATCATTTTTGAAATGATCCGGTCAAAGTTTTTTGGATAGCCTCTCGGGATGAACGCCATATCAAGGCCGATGTGTCAAGAAATCTGACGGTTCGCAATCAATCCGGGGGTATATTTTTAATAAAACGATGTATAACAAATACTTATAATCTTTTTTCATTCTGTAAAGAATTTTGACAGTACCGGCGCTTCTCTTGAGTCAGTAAAGAATTAAACTCTGATTACATTACGATGCGGCGTCAGTGATAATTTAGATAACAATTTCAAGAAATAGCACTATCCTACCTCTGTCACAAGCACCATCCTTTATCCTGGCGTGACGGAAATCTATAAACTGACTGGCTGATCTTAAAAAGGTATGACCTGTTAATCGATCATCACCCTTTAACCATTCCTTAACTTAAGTACATAAAACAAAAGGCAGGGTCATTTCTGATCCTGCCTTCCCTAAAAAATGAATAAAATGAATGTAACTTTTTCAGCCTTAGTTCCGAATCTTCTTTCTCAAACCTGCCACCCCCATCAGACCAAGTCCCAGGAGCAGCATGGTGGTGGGTTCCGGAACGGTTCCAACCAGACCTTGAGCTAATTGTACGCCATTCACGGAAGCAGGAGTGATCCAGAGAAAATCACTGACGTTGCCTGTGTTGCTGCCGAGTGCAGCGAGATCAGCATTATATAGACTAATCTCAGTGGCCGTTGCTAGACTCGTGTTGAGGTCGATTGTGGTCGCAGTTCCCAAATAGATCTCATGCCAGATAGCCGCTTGCAGGGCGTATGCCGCAGCGCCCTGACCCGAAGCACCAAAATTACCCAGCAGCCAGGCTACCTGGGCTGCATTGTTCAGCGGTGAGCCGTAAATATCGCCGGTAGTGTCTACAACGGTACTCGGGTAAGTGGTGTTTAAATTTACGGTTTTGAAGGCATCGAGGCAATAAAGGTAGTTTAACGGTGCGCCGTTTAGGGTCGAAACATCAATGGACCCTCCACCTAACGCCATTGGGATTGATCCATTCTCTAAAACATCAATATTAGAGGTGTAAAGATTACCCGTGACTAAGGTAGCGGCCATCGCCCACCCCGCGAGAAGGAATACCATGCATGTGCTTAGAATAAGGATCTTTTTCATCTCTGTTACTCCTTTCTATCAGCAGAGCCGGGTTATTTCCCGAACTTTCTGCGGATACCGGCCACCCCGATCAGACCGAGGCCCAGTAACAGCATGCTGGTCGGCTCGGGTACCGTGCCGGTCGAATACGATCCCCCGTACGCTGGACTCGGGTTCGATTCAAAGGCCCACCATGCCATTCCACCCGGTTGAAGGCCACCGGTAAAGTTTATTGTTCCTGTATCCTGAGCAGGATCCACCCCAGTAATGGATGATACGCCGTAACCAAAGTTGTCATCGCCGTCGAACGCAAACATGCCACCGCCATTCCCGGTACCAGTCAGGGTTGCCGAAGCCACCGGGGATGTAGTGTTGTTAAGAAATACAACCACAGCATCGTCGCCGGAGCTTAGAGGCCCGTCGTATGTGCCTGAATAGCTTGGGCCAATGTTCGGATCAATCTGTAGGACCCACCCACTGGCCGTGTAGGTATCCTGAGCCGCCTCGCCGTTGGCATAACCACCATAACCATACGAGGCGATGGTTGATTGAGAAACTAAGTAGGTCCATGCCCCGGCCTGGGCGGCAACGCCTAAAACCAACAAGCAAATCAAAGCCATCATTCTGAACTTCATAATATCCATCCTCCTTCTTTTGTATTTTTTACTCCTCATAATAAAGGCCTTTTGCAATAAAAGGCATACAATTATCATGCCATAAGATCCCATCCACATCCAACCCGCCGCTGATATGAAGCCAACTATTTGAAATGAATTATTATTTTTGAAATGAGCCGGTCAAAGTTTTTTGGATAGCCTCCCGGGATGAACGCCATATCAAGTGCTGATGTGTCAAGAAATCCGACGGTTCGCAATGAATCGGAGGGGTATATTTTTAAAAAAACGATATATTACAACAAGTTATAATCTTTTTTCATTCTGTAAAGAATTTGGACAATACCGGCGCTTCTTTGGAGTCAGGAAAGAATAAACCTCTGATTACATTACGATGCGGTGTGAGTGATAATTTTGCAATTAAACCGATTTTGATCTAGTGGTTTGGAAGTATTTTCGTTTGTATCTTCCCAGGAGCGGCCAATCTTTTGATTCTTGGACACTTTTACCGACCATGATCATCATGATCATATGGATTAGTCTTTGGCTTTTGGGGTGCTTCGTGTTACATGAAATTAAAATCAACGGGATAGCAAATTGATAAAATGGTCGGTCTTGGTCGAACGGTCATTGAACGACGACTGTATCGTCACGTAGAATATCTATATCCGATGCCTCACCATCGATAATTTTCTTATAGTTCACAAAAAACCTCCGTTCGGCACCCTTTTCTTTCCTGATAATCAGTACTTTTTTCTGATCTGCCCATTCCGTAAAGCCACCAGACATCGCGATCAATTGGAGGAAAGTTGTCCGGTTCTTTATCCGGTAAACTCCAGGCGATTTGACCTCGCCTAGCACGTGCACCTTGAAGCTGTTGGCCTCGATGACCGTTATCGATATGGTCGGGTGGTTGATGAGGTCTGTGAACCGTTTTGTTAACAATTCCTTTAGCTGTAAGGGTGTGAGCCCCTCGGCTTGTATGTCATCGACAAGGGGCAGGGAGATTTTTCCATCCATTCTGACCGGGACGGTCTTGGATAAAGACTCCTCCCTCCACACATAAATGTTCAGTACATCCTCGGGCCCGATAATATACCGGTCCCAATCATTCCCGACTTTACCCTCCTTGTTTCCTGCTGTCTCAGCCGCGGTCGTCTCACTTTTGGCTTCTTTTACCATCTTATCAGGCGATGCCGGGGGAAGCTCCGGGGGAGGGATTGTGGGGACCGCTGCCGATTTTTTCAACTCCGGAGGCTTGCTTGTCAGGAAGACCTTCTCGACAAAGTCGGCCACGCCAGAACCTGAAACCAACTGATCGCACGGGCTGTAGAACCCGCAACCACCCGCGCGGGCAACCTTTTCCAGAAACGTCTTACCGGCCGCACTGTTCCCGACCTGGACGGTATACAGGCAGAGCCGTTTTCCAAAGGCCTTCTTGATCCTCCTTACGGCCGCCAATGAGGAGTCGTTCTTCTCCTTCCCGTCGGAGATGATGATGATCGCCTTCCTTCCCTTGGCAGATCGCAGGTCCTCGTGGGCGGCGTCGACCGCCACATCCAGGGAGCTGTCTCCCAGGGGGTATGCCACCTTTCCCAGGGACGACTCAAGATCGGACCTGGAGTAGGCCGCGGGCCCGTAGACCAACATGGTCGCCTTCCCTGTTTTGAAGTCCAGGCCGAACGTTCGTAAGACGCCGGTCAGTTTCGCGTCCGGGATCGCCTGGTTGATACGGCCTGCGATGTCCTTGGCGATGTCAAACTTCCTCCGGCCCATGTAAGGGTCTGCCATCGAGTCGTTGCTGTTCAGGATGATCTCAAAGTGGTCGATCTTCGGGCGTGGCTGGCTGGATTGCGTCTTGGAATTGAGGTCCCCAGCAACCAGGGTGTTGAGGGAGGTAATCGGTTTTTCAGTGGCACAACTGGCAATGGACAGGCCCAGTGTCAGAAGCAGCAGTTTTGCCACATTCTGCAACATGAAAGACATCGGTTGATGCACGGGTTTTTCAGGCTGATCCCTGCGATATCTTTTGCTTCCTTCCCATGTTGTCGGATCTATTTTCACGAGAGGTCCATTTCGGGCAAGGTATTCCCGTATAGGGCGAAGCCCGGAAAATGAAAGGAAATGACTGGTCCATGGAGGCATAAATGCGCGAGTCTCAGATCAGGTATTTCTGGAGGATTTGGCAGCTCTGGAAATCGGAATCCACGAATGCCGAACCCACCTGGACGTCCTCCCCGGACTCGGCGACCCTCTGGGGCTGGCAGACCATGGAGACCGGGCGCTGAAACTCGGGCAGGGTGAAGACAATGTGAAACCCCTGGTCCTTGCTGTTTTCGGACAGCTCGAGCTTTACCCCTTTGGGAACGGAGATGAGAAGGCCGCCCAGCGAGATGTCCAGGATGGTCCCGGTCTGGAATTCCCCGGGATTCTTCGTATCTTCTTTATAGACAAAGGCTGGCAGGGAAGCTTTTCTGCGGGTGAACGCCCGGCGCTCCTGCTTCGACTCCTTGAAGGCCTTTTTCTCTTTCAGGTGATAGTAAAGGACGTCTTCAATGACGGAGGATAATGTCTGGCGCTTGGTCTTGGCCAGCTTTCTCAGGGAGTTTTTAATGTCCTGGCTCGTACGAAAGCAGATGGTGTACCCTTTCTTCATAATCCGCTTCATCGCTCGACTCTCTTTTGGTAGAAATATTGTTCCTGCTACCGAATCATGTAGCAATTATCATGCTAACCATCACGGGTTTTTCCTAATGTATTTATAAGCATTCGATATGAAAGGATAATTTTAAATTGTCCGGACCCGTGGTCCGTCCTGCCACGGCTTATAGAATGTCTTGCATTGTAAAATTTTTTGACAGTTCACAAGGGCGAACGAGTCATGAAACGTGGATAAACAAAGCAATTACAAAATAGTAGAGGATATATATTACATTGTAAAACATTTGAACAGCTGATCCGATAACTTTACAATGAAATCGCCCTGCCTCAGGAGCCCGGATCGACATTCTTTCTTCGGCTGAACCCCGCAGGCCGGTCAGGCTTTCACGGGTGGATCCTGTGGCCGACCGCGCCATACCGCGTGAAAGAAGCGCGAGGTGCGTGGCAGGCGTTCCGCGGCGGAGTGCTTAAAAAGGCAGACCGCTGACGAAACTTGTGGTACAAGCGGCGGGGAAGGCAAGTCTATGGTTCAGGATGCATCCGTCATGCAGATGATTCATGCGTGGACAGCCGAGATCGGTCGTCCCTATACCTCATCGTGGGTCAATACGGTCCTTTATGCCTGTGCGCTCGTCGTCGTGGTAAAAAAATGGAGGGACCTCAGGCACGCTCAGGCGACTTCTGCCGAGCAACGCCTCTGGGCTTTTTGCTTTTTTGTGCTTCTTGTCTTGGGCATCAACAAGCAACTGAATTTCCAGTCGCTGCTGATTCAACTGGGGAGATATTTCGCCCAATACGGGGACTGGTCCGAGAAGCGCCGGCTGGTTCAGGCCTGGTTTGCGTATACGCTTTCGGGTCTGATGGGTGGCACGGTTTTGTTCATCCTCATAGCGACGAGGAGACTCTGGCAAGGCCACGCACTGGCCCTCATAGGGCTGGGTATATTGTTCATCTATGTCGTCATCAGGGCGACGTCCATATGCCATGTCGGGTTTGTAGCGGAGGCTTACAGTGAGGGGAATTTCAGATTGACGGACATGATTGAATTCTTCGGCGTGCTTTTCGTCTTTATCGACGCCTGCCGCGCCCATCGGAAGGCGTGAGGATGGGCCGGTGGGGCGTGGCGGATTCCCTTCCGTGTTGTAAACTGCAAAAAAGGCAGGGCCATTTCTGACCCTGCCCTACCACGGTAAATACTGTGGCACATAAAACCCGCCTTCTCCATATCGGGTTAGTTCTTAAACTTTCTCCTAATCCCTGCCACCCCAATGAGACCCAGACCCAGCAGGAGCATGGTGGTGGGTTCGGGAACGGATGGAGTTGTGGTGACGCCCGAGGTATTTATCGATAAATAAAGCTCTGCACCGCTCTGCATTTGATCCGCGTAAAATAATGTCAGCGTGTGGTTACCGGGGCTGAGAGTAGCGGTCGTAGTTGGTCCTGGTGATAGGCCATGAATACCACCGAGACTTGATACAAGGGTACCATCCACGTAAAGAAACGCGTCATCATCAGCGCCGAAGGTAAAAGTGACACTCTCGCTGGTAGGAAGATGCAGGGTACCGGAGAACACAGCCGTCTGCATCCCGTTAGCATCATTTGTTCCTGTTGCATTGGGTGGATACAGCGCATAGTTCGCGTAGGGCAGGGTTGCGGTTCCCGTTCCTGTGAACAGGACCGTTGTAATTGGAAGAGTCAAGGAAGGACTCCACCAGAGGATTTCGCCGGTTTTGGGACTGACATCGGAGATATACCCCGTGTATGCCGGATTGAGAACCGGCAGGCCATCCGGCCCGAGAGTCGACTGGACTTCATTGGTATAGGTGCCCCACTGTGGCCCTCCGGTTCCAAAATCCTGACCATTGGCTGTGTAGTAGGTCACCGACAGTGAGGAAGCAGCTGCCTTGTTCGTTGTTGGTGCGACAGCAGTCAGAAGAATGATAAATCCAACCCATATAAAAACCTTTATGTTGACTTTATTAAACATAACCCCTCCTCATGATGTATTTTTGATTTAAGCTAAACAATGTGATCACCGTAAGCTGGTTGACCACATTGTCATAATACAAAATGCATGCCATGATTATACTTCCTATGATTTCAATAAGTTAAAAAGTTTGTGGTATCGGTGTTGCAAAAAAAACGTAAAGAATTTTGACGTCTGGTATCTGCAAAAATGTAAAAATTCGGCAAAAAATCTAAAAAATCAATAGAATAGTGCCATTAATTGAGTTTGTAAAATATTTGGACAGTTTTATTCTTTCAGATTGGAATGGATTTTATGATCTCTCACTTTCAGCATATCATCGTCCACTTATGACAAGTATATTTTTAAGGACTTCGGAGGGGGCCACAATTTTGCCGATAAGGTATTTTGAAATTTTAGGGCTATGTTAAGGCGAACGAGTACTTCCTCCTATCGAGCAGTCAGTAATTGTCCTGCAAATGCAGGTTTTCCACTGGAAATCGTGACATTTCGTATTTGACGGTCAGTTTGCCTTTTCTAATGTTTCCTTCCCCATACGATGTAGCGAGCAGAAAGAAATATTGAATTCCCCCGGCCACAAAGCGATTGGAATATTCATAGCTGCATTGAATCGGTACTGATACAAATTAGGTAATATTAGACTTGCAATACCGTGCATAACAATGTAGTAATAACACGTTCTTCTTGGTTCGCATCACTACCAACGTCCGTCTTCACCGTAAGGACTTTATCTTATGACCTGACAGGAACGAATGGCATGCATCAGGCGATTGACCAGTGCCGTTTTTTGTAACAACTGTGGCATTTCTTCAATGCTCCTTCATCACGTTAACAGCCATAAGGAGAGAATTATGAAACACAAATTCTGGATAGGTTTCGTCATGGTATGGATGGTTTCCTTAATGCTTTGGGCGTGCGGTGGAGGAGGAGGCGGGAGTGCCAGTCCGACCTCTAGTCCGATCTATAGCATCTCTGGGACCGTAATAAAAAGTAGCAGACCCTTCCAGGGTGTCACCATTACGTTGAGTGGTGCAAGATCTGCGACGACTACTACTGATGCAAGTGGGAATTACACTTTTACGGGGGTTTCAAATGGATCATATACGGTAACTCCGAGGATGACAGGTTATGCTTTTTATCCTGTCAACATCGGAGTCACGATTAACGGTGTGAATTCCACAGGAAATAACTTCGCACCCCAAATGGGTGGTGCCATACAAGGCAACCAGCTTAAGCTTGCTGCCAACGTTTCGACTATAGCAGGTCTTGCTTCAATTGGTTCCGCCGATGGTACTGGCACGGCGGCGCGCTTCGCCTACCCTCGGGGCATCACCACGGACGGGACCAATCTTTACGTAGCGGATAGCTATAACTCTACTATCCGGCAGATCGTCATAGCCACAGGAGCGGTAACCACGTTAGCGGGAACGGCAGGGGAAACCGGCTCCGCCGATGGGACCGGTTCAGCGGCGCGCTTCAACACCCCCATGGGCATCACCACGGACGGGACCAATCTTTACGTTGCGGATACCTTTAACGATACCATCCGGCAGATCGTCATAGCCACAGGGGTGGTAACCACGTTAGCGGGAACCGCAGGATCAACCGGCTCCACCGATGGGATCGGTTCAGCGGCGAGCTTCTACGACCCCGTTGGCATCACCACCACCACGGACGGGACCTATCTTTACGTTGCGGATACCAATAACTCTACTATCCGGCAGATCGTCATAGCCACCGGGGCGGTAACCACGTTAGCGGGAACCGCAGGATCAACCGGCTCCACCGATGGGACCGGTACAGCGGCGCGCTTCAACGACCCCTATGGCATCACCACGGACGGGACCAATCTTTACGTTGCGGATACCGGTAACTCTACCATCCGGCAGATCGTCATAGCCACCGGGGCGGTAACCACGTTAGCGGGAACGGCAGGATCAACCGGCTCCACCGATGGGACCGGTACAGCGGCGCGCTTCTACTACCCCGAGGGCATCACCACGGACGGGACCAATCTTTACGTTGCGGATACCGGTAACTCTACCATCCGGCAGATCGTCATAGCCACCGGGGCGGTAACCACGTTAGCGGGAACCGCAGGATCAACCGGCTCCACCGATGGGACCGGTTCAGCGGCGCGCTTCAACACCCCCGAGGGCATCACTACGGACGGGACCAATCTTTACGTTGCGGATACCTATAACTATACTATCCGGAAGATCGTCATAGCCACCGGGGCCGTAACCACGTTAGCGGGAACGGCAGGAGTATACGGCTCCACCGATGGGACCGGTTCAGCGGCGCGCTTCTACTACCCCTTTGGCATCACCACGGACGGGACCAATCTTTACGTTGCGGATACCTATAACGATACTATCCGGCAGATCGTCATAGCCACAGGAGCAGTCACGACGCTTGCGGGAACGGCAGGATCAACCGGCTCCACCGATGGGACCGGTACAGCGGCGCGCTTCAACACCCCCAAGGGCATCACCACGGACGGGACCAATCTTTACGTTGCGGATACCTTTAACGATACCATCCGGCAGATCGTCATAGCCACAGGAGTGGTAACCACGTTAGCGGGAACGGCAGAAATAAGCGGCTCCACCGATGGGACCGGTTCAGCGGCGCGCTTCTTAAACCCCTGGGGCATCACCACGGACGGGACCAATCTTTACGTTGCGGATACCGGTAACTCTACCATCCGGCAGATCGTCATAGCCACCGGGGCGGTAACCACGTTAGCGGGAACCGCAGGATCATACGGCTCCACCGATGGGACCGGTACAGCGGCGAGCTTCAACAACCCCATGGGCATCACCACGGACGGGACCAATCTTTACGTAGCGGATAATCTAAACGATACCATCCGGCAGATCGTCATAGCCACAGGAGCGGTAACCACGGTAGCGGGAACGGCAGGAACACACGGCTCCACCGATGGGACCGGTTCAGCGGCGCGCTTCAACTACCCTCAGGGCATCACCACGGACGGGACCAATCTTTACGTTGTGGATATCAGTAATAACACTGTCCGGAGGATCCAGTAACTTATGAGCTAAAACCAAAGCCACTGAGAGCGTTGGAAAGATACGAGCGTCATTTACCATGTTTCCATGACAAAAAAGACGGTGCAATGGATCGAATCAAGAAGATCAAGTCTTACGATATATATAGTTTGATCTACGTAACGAAATAGGGGACCATTCAGGAAAGGTATAGAACAGCGGCATAGTTTGAGGGCTACGAGGGTCTTCAAACAGTCGCTGTTTTATTCATCAGGCGGCCTCCCCTTTAGGGAGGAGTTGTTACGTCCATTGGGCAATGTGAAAAGTAGGAGAGCGTGGCAAAGTCATTTTGTCTTGAGTATCCCTTGAAACGTTTGTCTGAATTTCCTACCTTTCTACTCTTAATCCTCAATTCTTGTGATAACGGTGTATGCACGCTTAGTAGATACTGTTTTGGTCAAGCGAAAACTGGTTTATAATTTGGATCATACATTTTGCCGGATTTCAGGACTCCATATATCACGTGAACCAGTTTCCGCATAATCGCACAGACAATCACCTTCCCGTTTTTGCCTCTTGCCTGCAGCCGCTGATAAAAGGCAATCATCAATGGATTGTATCGAATCGATACCAGCGCTGGCATATACAGGGCTTTTCTGAGGCGAGCGTGACCGGTTTTGCATAGCCTGGGGCTCCCCTTAATGGAGGATCCCGAGAGGGTTTCTTTGGGGGCAAGTCCGATGAAGGCCACCAGTTCCCGAACGTGGCTGAATTTATCCAGCTCATCCAGTTCCGCCAGGATCACCGCGATGGTTGCCTTGCCGATCCCTGGAATGGAAGCCAGGAGGTCCTTTTTGTGTCTCAGGTTTGGATCTTTCTCAATCAGATCGGCAATCTGATTTCTGACCTCTTCGATTTCCCTGTCCAGATACTCCATGTGTTTTTTGATCCGTGGCATAACCGACTCATGGGCCGTGCCGAGCCGATTCTTCTCCTGGGTCAGCATGTCGATTAGGCTATTGACCCGCCTGACCAGGGCTCGGGCTTCATGGCCAGGCAAAAGCGGGCAATGATACCGGCATCGATCCTGTCCGTCTTGGTACGGATGAGTTCACTCTGTGCGAATCCCTTGATCCGTGCCGGATTGACAATACTAACATTATAGAGCAGCTCTGCCACTTATGTCACTGTCCAGTTTTGCTAGACCAGTTCTCTTCTGCAGTATGAGTTCGGAGAATTCCTTCCTTGTAACGTTGTTTTTTAAAATTGGTCCCCCTATACAACATTACATACGGTAATCGTTCAAATTAAAATAATAAAATGGCAGAACTCTAACTTGATGTGTGGTAAATGTTCTTGGTAAGCTTCTGAAATTTGAAGTGATCGAAGGACGAAAAAACAATGCCAACATCACAAGGCACATCAAGCTCAGAAGTAACCCAGCATAAGAACTCAACTCTGATCTTGATTTGTTTGGTACTGACGATACTTACGGTTATTACATTTTGGCAACTCAAGGACTGCGGCTTTATCACCTTTGATGATGATATTTATGTGTATGAAAATGCTTCTGTACAATCTGTTCTGAATTGGAACAGCATTAGTCGAGCCTTTTCTTCCGAATTAGCGGAGAAAAGCGGCTTTTGGCATCCAGTAACCTGGCTGTCATTGATGCTGGACTATCAAATCTTTGGCCTCAACCCCCACGGTTATCACCTGATCAATCTTCTCTTCCATGTTATGAACACCATACTCCTTTTTCTTATATTTTACCGGATGACAAAGACACTCTGGCAAAGTGCCTTTGTAGCCTGCCTGTTTGCGATCCATCCGCTCCATGCGGAGTCTGTTGCCTGGATAGCGGAGCGCAAGGATGTTCTTTGCTCCTTCTTCTGGATGCTCACCATGGGAGCGTATAGCTATTATGTAGAATATCCGGAATTTCGGAGATATTTCCTTGTCCTTCTTTTTTTTGTTCTGGGTCTGATGGCAAAATCCATGCTGGTGACCCTCCCTTTTGTACTGCTGCTTTTGGATTGCTGGCCCTTGCAACGTTTTCAGAAAATTAGATTGGATTATAAAATCCAGACTGAAGTGTGTAGTCTTGCAACTTCTAATAAGCAAAAATGGAACTCCCAAAAGAAGCATGCTGTAAAGGGATCATTGGAAGCGAAGAAATCAACCAATCCTAAATATAAATGGGCATTGATTTATCCTATACTCTGGGAAAAAGTCCCCCTTTTTATACTTGCAATACTTTCAGGTATCGTAACATACGTCGCCGAACAAAAAGTAGGAGCCATTGAATCTATTAAAGCATTCCCACTAAGTATTCGTGTTGCGAATGCCTTCTTTTCCTATATCACTTACATCTGGAAAATGATCTGGCCGACTAATCTTGCTGTATATTATCCTTATCCAGAATCGTGGATTCCCTGGCAGGTTTTTGGGTCAGTATTACTCTTCATAGCCGTCACTCTGGGTGTTGTCTGGATGGCAAGGAGATTTCCGTATTTAGCAGTGGGTTGGTTTTGGTATACAGGCACCCTTATACCTGTCATCGGTATTGTGCAGATCTACAATTTTGCCATGGCGGACCGATACACCTATATTCCCCTGATAGGGTTATTCATCATGGTGGCATGGGGTGTTCCCGGGCTCTTAAAACAATGGCGTTACCGGAAAGAGGCATTTTTCACATTATCCGTATTTGGCATTCTATGCCTTTGTATTATCACAGGGACGCAAGTCGGGTACTGGCAGAATAGCATCAAGCTATTTGAGCATGTCCTTAAAGTTACTGATCATAATAGCGTTGCCTATAGTAACCTAGGTAATGCACATTATGCCCTTGGCAACTACAGACAGGCCATAGAAGATTATGATAAAGCTATCGAGATCGATCCGCACAATGCAGAGGCCTATAGCAACCGGAGTGTTGCCTATAAAGGTCTTGGCAATTACAAGCAGGCGATTGAGGATTTAGACAGGGCGATCGAGATCGAACCGCGTGATGCAGCTGCCTATAGCAACCGGGGTATCGCTTATAGTAACCTCAACAATTACAGGCAGGCGATTAATGATTTCAACAGGGCGATCGAGATCAAACCGAGTGATGTATCTGCCTATAACAACCGGGGTATCGCTTATAGTAGCCTCAACAATTACAGGCAGGCGATTACTGATTTCGACAGGGCGATCGAAATCGAACCGCGTGATGCAGCTACCTATAACAACCGGGGTATCGCTTATAGTAGCCTCAACAATTACAGGCAGGCGATTACTGATTTCGACAGGGCGATCGAGATTAAGCCGAGTGGTGCAGAAGCCTATAACAACCGGGGTATCGCTTATAGTATCCTCAACAATTACAGGCAGGCGATTACTGATTTCGACAGGGCGATTAAGATCAAACCGGGTTATGCAGAGGCCTATTATTATCGTGGTATCGCTTATGGCAAGCTTGGTAACTATAGTCTGGCAGTGGAAGATCTAAAAACGGCGGTAAAATTCGGCTACAAAGATGCAAAGAACTTATTAAGACGCCAAGGGATAAATTGGTAGCGGCGGATCAATGCAACATTTCGATAACCTTCTATAGTTCACGCTGTAAAATGTTGTTTGTTAGTGGAGGAGTCCAGAGGTTTCGAAATGAAAAGGACGAAGAACTGGGGAGCTTACCATACCTCAGGATCAGTCCAAGAGGGACCTGTTTACTGCTTGGGCGGCATCCGGCATAAAGGTAGCGCGAACCTGATCCAGGCTCTGGAGTGGAACGTGGGAACCTGTCGTTCCGATGCGAAGGGAGAAATTCAAGTGGAGGACCCACAAGGATGAGAGTACCGATGCGGGGCACAGGGGCGGACCAATTCGTAGTGTGCGCTGGGCAGCGCGCTGATCAGGAGGGTTAAAGTCCCTCTGGCACCCGGATGAGGGGTGCTATATCCAAAGGCGGGAGTAACGTCTCGCTGGCCGGGGAATGTGAATAAGGAGGACTCTAAACGGGCACAAAGCCGGAAACGGAGGATACAGCCAAGGGGAGGCCTAAGTTGGCATTTTGTTGAGAGACAGCCGGAGGACAGGGTGTCCACCGTGAGGTGGAATCTGAAGGGTATGCGGAGCAATACCGGGCCGTAGTCGAGGGAGCCATCCCAGGACGAACCGGTCGGCCCAAGGTGGGGCAAGGTCGAGCCTGCACTATGGAGGCGAAAACGTTCTCATTCACCCACTGCACCAAGCTGTTTGCGGGCGGCACGGTATGGAAGATCAGTGAGTGACCCCAGGAGGACTCATATGATTCCCGGGTGGCGCTGGGATAAGTGACCCTATAAGCGGAAGCGAAATGGGGAACGATGCCATGCGAGTAGTCGGACGGCCGAATAGTACCTGAAGCACGGTGAAAGCCGTGTGACCGAGGAATCGGCAGAGACAATTAGTGGAAACACTCTTTCACTGCCTAGTTTCAGTTGCCCTGATGAAAATAACACTAGCCGCACAGTAGCTTTTAATTCTTTTACACTTACTCTAAACGCGAGCGGGACGGATTCTTATACATCGACAGGATCTTCTGGCACTTGTACGGGTACGACAGCTCTCGCTCTCACGCTCACAAACCCATCCCTCGCGGTGACAACAGTGGGGAGTGGAACGGTTACAAGCTCAGATGGTAAGATAAAATGCGGTTCTACTTGCTCTGAATTGCCTTCAGTAGGCAGCTCTATAACTTTAACGGAAGATCCTGCGAGCGGCTATAATTTTGAAAGTTGGTCAGGGTGCGATTCGACCACTGCCACCACATGCACCATTACAATGAACATACCCAAAGAAGTAACAGCTACTTTTGCTGCAGCGGGTCCTACACCCACACCAACACCCACATCTACACCAACGATCAACGAGTTCAGCACAGGCCTTACAGCCAGCATTGGACTCCAAGTTATTGCGGCTGGCCCGGATGGCAACCTCTGGTTTACTGAAGTCACTAGCAATAAGATCGGGCAACTAGTGTTATCTACTGTTCCATAGCCATAGGTTACGACTACTAGTGTAACGTCCACGATAAACTTGATGGCACTATCGACAAATTCACGTTCGAGCTCGAATAGCCCGAAACTCTCAGACTCGCATTCTACAGGAAATAGCAGCTGCTTTTTCCCAAGAATCGCCACAATATGCAGCCATTCAGAATGCTGCATTTACACTAATATAAGCTATCTCCGAAGCATGATCTATAAAATTTTAGCAGTAGAAAAACGAATAATAACTTCTTGCAATAGAGCAATCAGCAATTAGCCAAACTATACAAGCTTTCTAATGGCAATCATTGCTGCTGCGTTATTAATTGTTCAATGCCTGACTCAAATAATCAAATAAATAAAATATGTTTTGCCTTCTTGAGGAACCTGATTCTATAATAACCGAAATTCATTTTAGGACACAGTGGTTAACATGTCCCTTTCAAAAATCATTTCCATTCCGCCAGAAATACAAAGGAGGAAGTTGTTCCAAGTCAATATTTGCGTGGCCATTGCATTACTTACATTTATTGTTTACTGGCCGGTCAGGAATTACGATTTCGTCAATTTTGATGATGATATCTACGTGTTTAAAAATGCATTTGTACAATCCGGCCTGGGTTGGAACAGTGTGAGACAGGCCTTTACTTCTGAATTAGTGGAGAAAAGTGGCTTTTGGCATCCACTTACCTGGTTGTCTTTGATGCTAGACTATCAAGCCTTCGGACTCAATGCTCATATTTATCACATGACAAATCTTATGTTGCATGTTTTTAACACCATCCTCCTTTTCCTTGTATTCCGGCGGATGACAAAGGTGCTTTGGCAAAGCGCCTTCATTGCTATTCTGTTTGCGATCCATCCCCTGCACGTGGAATCTGTTGCATGGGTGGCAGAGCGCAAGGACGTGTTGAGCGCCTTCTTCTGGATGCTCACCATGGGTGCCTACATTTTTTACGCGGAGCGTCCCGGGTGGGGCCGGTACCTCTTGACGCTGTTTTTTTTCATTCTGGGACTGATGGCTAAGCCGATGCTGGTGAGCCTGCCGTTGGTGCTGCTGCTGATCGACTACTGGCCGCTGAACCGTTTTCGCGGGGCACAGTCCCATGCCTATCCGGGACCTGCCGTGCCGGGGGGCAAAAAGGGGGTACCCGCCTCGTTCTCATGGCTGATCCTGGAGAAGGTCCCCCTGGTCTTGTTGTCAGGGGCCGCATCATGGCTGGTTTATGCCACCCAGCAGCATTTTGGAGTTCTGGGATCCCCGGAGATCTTTCCCGTTCCCAAACGGATGGCCAACGCTGTCGCTTCCTATGTTATGTATATTGTGAAGATGATCTGGCCGAGCAATCTTACCGTTTATTATCCTTATTTAGGGGGATGGCACTTCTGGCAGGTTTTGGGCGCGATTTTACTCCTTGTAGCCGTGACCGCAGTGATTATCTGGAAGGCAAAAAGATTCCCATACTTGACAACTGGTTGGCTCTGGTACGCAGGTACTCTCGTCCCTGTGATTGGTTTGGTACAGGTTGGCAGTTTTTCCAGAGCAGACCGATATACCTATATTCCTCTTATCGGGATGTTCATTATGTTGGCATGGGGAGTGCCAGAACTCTTAGGAACATGGCGTTATCGTAAAGAGGTGCTTATAACATTATTGGCTTTAAGCCTTTCATGTTTCTCGATTGTTACGCGGATGCAAGTCGGATACTGGCAGAATAGCATTACTTTGTTTGATCATGCCCTGGAAATTAGCGATCACAATAGCCTTGCTTGTAACAATCGTGGAGCTGCCTATGCAGACCTTGGCAACTATAAACGAGCCATGGTTGATTATGACAGGGCTATAAAGATCAACCCGAATAATGTGGAAGCTTATTTCAACCGTGGCGCTGCTCGTACAGCGCTTGGCGACTATAAGCAGGCGATTGAGGATTTAGATAAAACGATCGATATTATTACAAGTTATAATTTCTTTTTCTTGCGTCAGGTTTTAGCTGAAGCCTATTACAGACGGGGCAATGTCTATAATATCGTTGGCAACGGTAGGCAGGCGATTGTTGATTATGGCAGGGCTATCGAGATCAATCCCCAAAGTGAAGTAACCGCTTATTACAACAGGGGTCTTACCTATTGCAATCTTGGCAATTACCGGCAGGCGATAAGTGATTTTGACAGAGCTATCGAGATTAATCCAAGGTATGCAAAAGCTTATAATAACCGCGGTAATGTCTATAATATCGTTGGCAACGGTAGGCAGGCGATTGTTGATTATGGCAGGGCTATCGAGATCAATCCCCAAAGTGAAGTAACTGCTTATTACAACCGGGGTGTTACCTATCGCAATCTTGGCAATTACCGGCAGGCGATAAATGATTTTGACAGAGCTATCGAGATTAATCCAGGGTATGCAGAAGCGTATAATAACCGCGGTTATGTCTATAAAGTCCTTGGCAATTACCGGCAGGCGATAAGTGATTTTGACAGAGCTGTCGAGATTAATCCAGGGTATGCAAACGCATATAATAACCGAGCTGCTACCTACAAAAACCTTGGCAGACAAAAGCAGGCAATTGAGGATCTGAAAACAGCGGCAAGGTTTGGTGACGAAGATGCTCAGAACATGCTGAGAAGCCAACGGATAAAATGGAAGCAGTAAATAAATGGCTAATGCAATATTACCATTTTATGATCTTAGGTGTCCTGACCTATATTTGAATTGACAGAAGGTTTCAAATTAAGTCCTGACTCTATTTTCGGTTACACCAGTCGTGCCTCAGAGTTTTATTTCAACATGAAGATTACTGTTTGAAAGCAATAACTGTCAACATTTTTTACAGTTTCAATAAACTTCCTAAATTAAGGGAAGGCAGGATCATTACGGTCCTGCCTTTATTTTGTGTGATAATGATTACAAAAAATCAAATCCGCTATAGACGGGCCAATTCCAATTTAAACAGGAAGCAGCGAATACATGGCTATTGGAGCAATGACATAAAATCCAAAGTGGTTGTGGTGGAAGGAAGGACCGTACTTCTTCGTTGGTCAGAGGGCTTGTAGGATTCAGCTTGGTCAACCTCCACCACCCTTTTCGTCCTGCATAAGGTAAGTTGGGCAGAGGGCCCGCAGAATAAAAGATCTTAGGTGAAAAGGAAAAAAGGTCGAAGTGCCACCACAACCATTTCAGCTTTAACAGGGTGTAGAAACTCACATGACAAACATCGGCATGACACCTAACATTTTGTGGTCAATATTTCCTTTGACATAAAGTTTTTGTTTTTATAATTTTTATATAATGAAGAAAAAAGAAATAATAAGCAAAGCCAAATCGCCGGATACTGCCAAAAAAAGAAAGAAAGCGGAGGAAAAATTACGCAACGCACCCAATGAAAATATAAACGCGGGAAATGTAACTCAGAGGATATCATGGGTTGACAATGCAAAAGCACTTGGAATCATAGCTGTCTTTTATGGTCACATAGTCCAAAAGATAGTCTGGACCACTTCTATTCCTGCAGCAGGTTTACAGTACAAGCTGATTTATTCGTTTCACATGCCATTATTTTTCCTTTTATCTGGCTTTCTTATGAAAGAAACTCAACATCGCAAGTTATTCATATTTATGAAAAACAAATTCATGACAAGGGTAGTGCCCTTTTTTTTCTTTAACATCCTTATCCTGCCGAGTTATTTCATCAGGACAAAAATGTCGAACCAAAGCATCGATGTCAGCCAAATCTTCCAAAGATCTCTCCTTCTCCCTGCCGGCATAATGCCATTCAATCCCATAACATGGTTTCTGGCTTGTCTTTTCTCTGTGGAAGTTATCAACTATCTTCTGTATCCGGTTCTCCATAAGAGCAGAACAGTGCTATGCATGGCAATGGTCTTGTTTTACATCATGGGGTGGGGCCTCTCATACAAGGCAGACATCATAAATCAATATATAATCATACCAGATTATTGGTTTATCCATGAAGCGCTGGTTGCATACAGTTTCTATCTTTTCGGGAGCTTAATAGCTGCCTGCCCGATTCTTTATAAAAAAATTGATCCAAGTCTGAACGTCTTTTTACTCCTACTGACTGCCACGTGCGTATTCACTACATTCAACATGAATGATGGACCGTTCAAGATTTATCCTGTGGTTTTTTTCGTTCTTGGTACGTATGGCAATTTTCTTCTATTCCCCTTAACAGCCATAGCCGGTTCATTGTGCATTGTTTCGACATCCCGGCTCATGCCTCCGTTCAGTTTTATGAGCTTCTTGGGGAGGAATACATTGTCCCTTATGGGCTTGAATGGGATACTTGACCTTTTTGTAAATATCTTCTTTATCAATTTCAGTTTGAAGATATTTTCAGATAATTACAATCACTTTTCAATATTCATGCAATGTGCTTCTCTCTCCTGTATAACGCTATTATTGTGTGTTCCATTCGTTATCTTCCTGAAAAAGTATCTTCCTTTTATGATTGGTTACAGAAAAGACAAAGATAATTAATTCTGGCTAGGTTTAGTCATGGTATGGATGGTTTCCTTAATGCTTTGTGCTTGCAGTGGAGGCGGTGGGGGCAACGCACCTGCTTATACCGTATATGAACATGACATGTTAGATAAAATGTATATAATGATTAGTCGAAAGGTAGCAATGGAAAATGGGATAGAAGCTACTCAATAAGTATGATTCCCATCCGCTTTACCCACAGAAACCTAAACCATTACCCAGATACAACTCGGTATTAAGTACTTCCGTAACTGTGCGACTTGAAATATGCCCATTTATACAAGCTTTCGATTCGTAATCACCAATAAGTAAAAAATGGATATGCGCCGATCAGGCATCCGTGCGTTAAACAATGCTTTTACGAAGGAAGCAGAATCGCACTTTGAGACTTTCTGAAAAGACAGGAAAGGTTTATATGGGTGCTGAAACCTTCTCTGAATTGTTGATCCAATTTGTCCGATATGCAGACAGATATAGTTCAGGATGATGTTTTAATCTGCTCCAAACAGCAATTCAAAATATAGGCACAAGATGGATACTACTCACAAAATATCAACCATCAAGGTATTAATAGTTCTTTTCCTATTATCGTGTTTTGCATGCTGTTCAAAACAAGCTTTATATTTGAGTGAGGGGAAACCTACCCCCACGAAATTGGGTCATCTTACCCTTCAGGACAGCATTTCTCAGTATGGCGTCACCTGGACATTTAGTGAAAAAGTACCGGTTGGCCAATTCGTAAATGGTGACTATTATGTTGTAGGTTATGTTAAAATAGTTTCAATCACTCCGAAACCAGAAAACGGACGAAACGGTTCCGTGCTTAATCTCCCCCCGAATCCATCTGAAAGTGGATTTGACAGTCGCGTATCGGCCAATCGTTATAATCCTACCATGCGAGCACTACTGCCTATCATTTTGAAGCCCGGTGATTCTCTAATATCAACAATAAGTGTGAAGGAATTAGGAGAACTTACGGCGCCACTCAGGCCAAGTGATAAATCAATAAGTCCTGTTAGTAGTGCATCTGTATTGACTTGTATCGAGAAGCCTTTACCACAGGATGCGTTCAGGCCTTCCTATTGTGACCGCACTCAGAAGATCTATCTTGCCCGAAATCTGAACAGGCATCTATTGCCTAAACTACCTCTTATCATGGGCGGATTAGCGCATGGTCAAGCAACACCAACCCCTCAGGAATGGTCGAAACTGTTTCAACGCCCATGGTTAGACGTGTGTTTCTTTGGCTTCGATGCACCTGTGGAATACATGCCCAATTATGGCCGCGAAATAGGAAGGGCCGTTGGAATTGCAAGCCTTTTATTGATGCTTGATTTCCCCCCGGATGAGAAGGAGCAATTATTGATTAACTTCATACAGTATGGCATTGACCTTTGGGGTATTGTTCGTGCTGGTTATGGAGGATGGCCGGCTCATGGAGGTCACGGAAGTGGTCGCAAGTGGCCCATCATTTTTGCTGGCATCATGTTGGGTGATGAAGAGATGCAGTCACCGACAAAAAGATATCCTGATCTCAAGTTTGGTGAGGATATGCAAACAATGTATGGTGACGGATGGACTGGTGCAAAGGCCCTTTATGCGGGTCACACTGGAAAGGATGGCTTGCCCGGGAAAACCGGGTGGGGAGCCTATGAACGCTTACATCCATTGAAGTGGGCTAACAGTCTTGGCGAAGACTACCGTCGTTGTTGTACGAGCGTCGCATGGGTTGGTCAGGCTTTAGCTGCGAGAATCATGAAAGCGGAAAAGATTTGGGATCATGATGCCTTTTTTGATTACGTGGATCGTTGGATGGAGGAGGATGATACGAAAGCTATAGAAGAAATCAAGACAATGAGAGGCTGGGACTATTCCGCCAACTACCTTCGCCAAGGACAAGCATGGGACCCATTTGTAAATCAGATGTGGGCAAAGTACCGAAACAAATTGACATCACAAATTGGAGATCAAACAGTGAGCAAATAATTTTATAAAAAATGGTTCTTTGATAATTGACTTATGGTGTGATAACAACCAGCCTGAAGTCGGTTATAAGTGCCGGAAGAAAACGAGATGAATCAACGGCCCCACCCAAGGGTGGTAGGATCGCCAACAAACCGAAGGATGGCCTTAATTTTTTTCTCCAAGTCCTTGCTGTGTCCTTGTTCTGAAAAGTTAGGATTATAGATTAAAAAACTTAAGATTCTTAAATGGCGTTAAACAAAAACGGTGCTTTTACAAAGAAGTCAGAATCGCCCTTTAAGAATTGTCAAAAAGGCAGGAAAGGTTTATATGGATGCTGAAACCCTCTCTTAGTTTTTGATCCAATTTGTCCACAACCATTGGAAGACATACATATATCAATGTTTCAGGAATCAGCAGTAAACAAAAGTATTAGCTTTTGGTTAACTAATATTGGTGATCCACGTATTTCATCATGGCTTGTTACTTTGTTCTGTGGTGTTGCATTGGTCGCAGCTGTTTACAAATGGAAGGATCTAAAGCATACAAACAATATTATTAGAGAACAAAACCTCTGGTTGCTTTTAATATTTACCCTTCTTGTGTTGGGCATCAATAAACAACTTAAATTTGACATGCTGTTTTTTTATATAGGAAGACATATGGCTGAATACCAAGGCTGGTATGCCAAGCACCGGCTGGTTAAGGCTTGGTTTGCTTATACGCTTTCAGGTATCTTGATTTGTGGGGGACTATTCCTGCTTATCTCAATGAGGACGTTATGGCGGTCAAATACACTAGCCTTAATAGGATTAGGCATAGTGCTTATCTATACAATAATCAGGACAACCTGGATATGCCATGTTGGATTCATTCCAGACTCTTACAATGAAGGAAATTTCAGGTTGACCGATATGATTGAATTATTAGGCGTCCTATGCATCTTTGGCAATGCCCTAATAGGATATAAAAAGCATGAGAGTGCAGATATTGATAATGGCAGATTCAATACCTAATCTGTATCATACAAAATAAAAGGCAGAGCCATTTCTGACCCTGCCCTGCCACGGTAAATACCATGGTAAATAATACCCGCCCTCCATATCGGGTTAGTTCTTGAATTTCTTAACTACAGTCAATAAAAAGAAACGTTTTATGTTGTCGTAAACGGACTGACCAAAATGATGGCCATAATGATAAGCTCTCGTCCATAAGCCTTGCTTATCCATTTTTTCTCCGTATCTTCCCATACCATTTCAGTGAAGGCATTAAACTTCCTCACTAACTGTATTTGAAGATGCGAAAGTTCTTCATTCCTTTTTCCTAAGAAAGTACTTCTCATCATCAGCCATCAAGTCGTTCAAATGTGTCAAGTAATATACAACAATACACAACTGCCATTGATATCCCGACTCGGGTTAGTTCTTAAACTTCCTCCTGATGCCTGCCACCCCAATCAGACCCAGACCAAGAAGCAGCATCGTGGCGGGTTCTGGTACCGCGGGAGCATAGGTATCGTATAAGGTGCCCGAATACCCATTATTGAGAGTTGTAAGATCGTAAAATGCGGTTTCTGCATAACTCGTCGCCGTTGTATCCATAAAGAAGAACAGCGAAGATTCTCCCGGCGCCAAACCACTGGAGAAAATAAAATTGATATAACCCGGAGGAGAGGCAAACAAAAGCGCTGTATCCGGACCAATATCCCCCAAACTATCAGTCCGATAGTTAGCATCATACTCCGGGCTGATGAAGCTGGCCAGACGCAGAGCAGTTATAGCATCTGCGGAAGATGCATCGTTAAACAGACGCCAGTAAAAGTCAAGCCCCCCGTCAACAGCTTGTATGATTTGAACTTCCACTTCACCAGATACGGTTCCGCCATTAGCAGAAAACGAGAACGGTTGCATTTGATCAACAATTATCGGACCGGCAAGTGAGGGGTCGGCTGCCACGGATGTCCCAGGCAGGGTATTGTAACCAACTACTAAGGGGATAGCGTAAGCGGACCCCAAGGTAATAAATAGAATAAATAGAACAGTACAAATTTTTGTCATTCCTGTTCGCACAAATCCTCCTACTATTGATCTTTTATAGTATAACACGCAAGAATTGTACCGAAATGGTAAAAAAAGTAAAATATTGCTATATTATATGTTATAAATATATATTTTTGTTGGATTATATTGATAATCCGAGGGATACACCGTCATTATGATCATCATGATGTAGGATTCATCTGATTGTAAAGAAAACTGACAATACTCAGGCAAGTATATCGCTAAATGATGTATAACTAACCTGAATCATTGAAGATGAGTTTTTGGGCAAGATTGTAAATATTTCTGACAGGTTGATCATTATGCCAAAAAAAATATTATAGGTATTCACCTTTAGGCATCTCACTTTCAACCAGTACTTCCTTGTAACAGAGCGAATGAATATTTCCCTAAAATGGGGGTTTCTATTGGTAATCAAAGAGAAGCCAGTTCGCTCTCCTTGTATGATCTGCTTTATAATTTCACTTGATCTACAACTAAAGTAGTAGTATCTTTTAAATAGGAGGTTACTATGCCTGAGAAAGAACTCATCACT
>Ga0326728_10003720_pt1 | contig 46613 bp, 44 predicted proteins | sample MB3enrmetagenome_FD_207602 | JGI IMG/M metagenome (GOLD analysis project Ga0326728, IMG submission 207602) | Lab enriched peat soil microbial communities from McLean, Ithaca, NY, United States - MB31MN | ecosystem: Environmental > Terrestrial > Soil > Wetlands > Peat | place: USA: New York...
ACGGTCGAGCGGGCGGATTCGAACCACCGAAACTCCCGCTCTCAAACCAAAACTAACCTTGATTTGGTGCCGCTGGGCAAGGTCTTCCAGGCCTCAGACTCCTTGTTGTTGTCCGAACCTTGGGTGCTTAAGGTTCCGGGGTCCCGAAGGCAGGTTAAAGGTAGGGGTTGGCGCACAGTTAAATCGCCAACGCCAAGCCGGAGGCGGCAGCAATCAGTACGCGGTGTCGCAGAGTACCAAGGAGTCAATTCACGATGGCAACGACTGACACGTGGACAGGCCACATTCGCGCGCTTATGTACGGGATCCAATTCGAGAAGAATCCACTTGATGGCCTTGATCGGGTTCTGCAACAGGTTGTACAGGCCGGTGCGCTCTCGGCCACGCCGACGCAGTATCTAATGTCAATCCGAAGCGCTCTGGCCAGCGAAACGTCACTGGCAGAATTGATTCCCCAGGAACATTCAGAAGAGGCTATCCGGCGGTATTTGGAAGAGCTTGAACATCGCATTCAGGCGATTGTAGGGTGCGATTCGTTCTAAGGTTGCCCTGGATTTCGCTATTGAAAATTCCCAATGAGGACGAATGGTGCCCAGTAATGCGGATGAGAATAGCCAGCCTCATTAGGCGCAGTTGTGGAGTCCTCCACGATTTGGACGCCACGTTCGCTTTCAGCACTGGATGATGCTACAAGCCCACGTAGGAGCGCAATCTGCGCCTGACGCAAGGCCTCTGCTTTGCCTTCAGAGGGATGTTTCACCCATCTCGAATAAAAGTCGCTCATCAGCCGGCTTGTGCTTGCGTCGTTTACGTCCCAAAGCGTTGCCAGCACTGCCTCGGCGTCCTTCTGCTGGGCGATCATTCCCAAGCTGTCCATCTCCAGGCCGTCCCTCGATGTGTAATCTTTCGCCGTACTGCAAGCCGAGAGGGTGAGAAGGTGCGTTCCGTGAAAGGCAACCGGAGAATTCTCCATATCGGAGAGATTCCATTCATATCCATTTGCTTCTCCAGCATCTTCTCCGCCGAGCAACAAGAATGGTTCCTCACCGCTGCCCGTCTTCACAACAAAATGGCTCGCAATGTGCACCACCGGGAAAGCCTTCCCGGTACCAAGCTCTGTTTTCAGTGCTGCCAGCGTGAACTGTTCATTGGGCAGCAGCTTCCCCTCGATCGGACCATGCGATCCTGGTGCTGCAGGGTCGTGAACCACGGCGTCCAATTCCGACATTACACCGGGCAGCGCCGGCAGCCCGCCATAACTCTTCGACAGACCCATTGCGAGCACGCCGGTCCTGGCTTCGGTAATCGGTGAATCCGTCATGTGACTGTAGCTCTCCGGAGTGAAGAGAACGTTGTTGAAGCGCTCAACCATGTAATGCTGACCGTCGTAGAGTGCGGCAATCGGCAGGTAGCGCAATGCACCGTCCAAGGACCAAAGTAGCGTTGGGACATGGCCCTGCGCGTCGGGTATCGATTCCAAGCTTTTCAACTCATCTTCAAAAGGAGCTACGACCATGGCATATACCTGGGCCAACTGCGGCCTGGGATCGGACGCGCGCGAAGACAGAGCTCTCAGAGCGTCAAAGGCCTTGACTCGCAACTCGGCAGGCGTAGCCTTCAACTGAAACTTCTTTCGCGAGTTGGCCGTGACGACGATTGCGTAGGCGTGATCCTGGCCCAGCAACAGACGGATGCCGATGACACGCGGCCCTAGTTTGGCCAGAGTGTTCTGAAGATAACTCTGCGCAGAGTTCCCGCCGGCCTGTTGTCCGTTACCTTGATCGTTGTCGCCCTTCTGCTCAAGCGCCGGGAAGATCGTGTCGTTGAAGAAGGCTCGGATTCTTGTTTCTTCTTGTTCGATGCTTGTGGTCAGTTTCTTCAATCGAGCTTCTTCTTCGGAGGTGCGGGTTGCTTTTGCCTTCAGAACAGCATCTTCAACACAGAGCTCCTCGATGGTTTGCGCCATCTTCTCCAAAGTCGGCAGTTCGTCGTGTACCTTTTGCTGTCCGGGGGTGAGCTTCAACGGCTCGACTTTAGCTGCGGCATCGGGATCAGCGCCGCGCACAATATCTTTCAACTCCTGCTCTTTGAGCAGGTCGAGAATCTGTTCTGCTTCGCCAAGGCGGCCGGCCTCCACGAGTAACTCTGCCAGTACACGATAAGCTCCCGACTTCGATTGCGCGAATCCAGCCTGCAGGTCTTTTGCCATCCCGGAAATGTTCTTGCGGATTTGCTGATAGGAGTTCACCGCTTCGAGCCCAAAGAAGATCGCCTCCTCGGGATGATTCTGCTTGCGGAAGCCGGTCATCAATGTTGTCTCGATCCCACCCTCTATCTCGGGATCGCCCACGGCCTTTGCCAGCGATAAGGCCGCAAGCGCACTGGCCAATGCCTCCTCCGGCTGGTTAAGAGCCCCGTACGCCCATCCGATGGTCATCAGCGCAAGCGCTTCGCCCCGCTGGTCCTTCACCTCGCGCCAGATGGCCAGCGCCTGAATGTCGAAGTCAAGCGCTTTGCTCGGCTCTCCCATGTCGGAATAGATTCTGCCCATATTGTTCAGAGTCATCGCCTCGCCTCGGCGGCTTCCTGTCTCGCGAAAGATAGGCAACGCCTGGTCGCAGTACTCCAAAGCTTTGCGTGGCTGTCCCATGTCCGCATACGTCCTGCCAACATCGCTCAGTGCGACTGCCTCGCCGTTACGCATTCCCACTTCGCGCCAAATGGGCAGTGCCTGATTGTAGTAATCCCGCGCTGTTTGCTGTAGCCCCAAGTCGCGATACAGCCGGCCCAAGCTGGTCAGCGTCAGCGCCTCACCCTGTCGACTGCCGACCGCGCGCCAGATCGACAGCGCTTGGTTATAAACTTCCAACGACTTCTGTTTCAGTCCCAGATCGGCATTGACAGTGCCGATATTGTCTAAAGTGAGAGCTTCACCCTCTCGCACTCCCGACTCGCGCCATAACGGCAGCGCCTGATTGAAATACTCCAGTGCCTTACGTCCCTGGCCCATGTCAGCGTACGTCCGTCCAAGATTGTCCAGCGTGCTAGCCTCGTCCGCGCGACCGACCGTCTCCCGCCAGTTCGGGAGCGCATCGTTCATCTCTTTGAGCGCCTTCAGTTGCCCCAGATTGTGAAACTCCTGGCGCATCGTCATCCGCCTGCTGCCCTCATTGTCGATTTCGTGCCAGATAGACAGCGACTCGTTCAGGTGGCTTAGCGCCTCCTCCCGTTGACCAAGGTTGTTGTAGGCCTTGCCCATGTAGTTCAGCGTGCTGGCTTCGCCCTGTCTAAGCTCCAGGGCACGCCAAATTGGCAGCGCCTGATTCAACAGCGAAAGAGCCTTTTCTTCCTTCCCCAGGTCCGTGTACACCCTGCCCATGGCGTTCAGCGTCATTGCTTCTGCGATATGGTTGTTCGCATTCTGCTCAAGGGGTAAAGCTTCGTTCAGGCAGTCCAACGCCCTTTGCATCTTTCCCGAAAGCCGGTAGAGCGTGCCGAGAAAAATCAGTTCCGTGGTCACTGCTTTCGTGTTCTGTCCCTGGCGCGCTTCCGCAAGCTTTTGCTCATGCTGGGTGACCTGCGCCGCGAGTGAGCTGCTCTGCGCGTGCGTCGCGGGCGTTGCGGTTGGCAGTACGATTCCCAGGCAAGTTGCAACGATGATCTTTCTGACAGGGTCCATCCTGCCCCCTCTGCAGCATGCTGTCTCAGCGGGCTATTGGCGCAGGGTTATGCATGCATTCCAGAAAAGCAACCACTCTGCGAATACGTGGTTCTCACTTTGGAGACTCCTTTGGAATTCTGCGAAAAGTCATAACCCCGATGCCGTTGCGAATTGGTGCGCAGGTACACCCCTCAGGATGCTGTGCCATTGTTCCTGCGGGCCCGTACGTGTTGATGTCGAGGAGCGGCGCACGCCGAGTTTGCGCGGTGGCCTTCGTGGAGCAGAAAACGCAAAGCAGGATAGACAGAGTGGCAACGTGCACTTTCATAAGCGCTCCGAATCGAGAAGAGCCCCAACGTTCCACACTAGCCGGCAGATGGCGAAATGACATCCACCGATACGACGCAATAACTCATGTCCGCCAGGGTTTGTTCGACGGCATCGTTCATGTCGGCGGGCTTTGTGCCCTGGGGCACCAGGGCATAATCGTCCAAGGTGTATTTGCCGGAGAGGATGCTTGAAGTGCCGGTGCTGGGTACGATGAGATACGATCCGGACTTAAGCGAGAGTGCTCTCCCGTGGTGCGACTGGCGGGCTTCCTGGGTAGCGAGCAGCGGAGTGTCCTCCATAACGAAGACCGGCGAAGGTTTGGCGGAAGTCTGGCTGTGAAGAAAGCCGTAGATAAGATCAACATTGTTGAAGGCAGTCTCCGCAATCGCTGGAAGTCCCATGCCCACTATCGAAACAGCGGACTTGGCTAGGGAAGATACTCCAGACTTCGTCTTTCCGGATTTACCACTCGAAGAAGTCGCAGACGCAGCGTCACCCGAACTGCTCTTTCCTCCCGAACCAGGCAGCATTCCCGAAAGGCTCTGCAGGAGCTGCGACCACTTGCTCGCTCCCTTTTGTACTGAGAAGTTCCAAGCCCAGAAACCGATCCCCGAGGCTAGCGGGACCTGTTTCGAGGGACCCCATGTGCTTTTTGGATCAAAGCTGAGGGTGTGAAAGTCCAAAGCATTTTCACCCTTGAAATTGCCGATGGCTGACCAGTTGAGGGTCTCGGACAGCAAATGAAGAGGCCGACCTTGCTTCATGTCTACACGCAGCGACCCGGTACCTGCGCCCTTGATTATTTGCCGATGGCTGCTCGATAGCCGGATGGTATCGACAGACATTGAAACGCTCACGTCCCCCTTTCCAACAAGGTCCTTTTCGCCAAACGCGTTCTCGGTGGCGACTTCAAAGCCACCGGTCGAGGGGTTGAAGAAGAGAAAGTCAGCCTCGCCCGCGGCGGGCGCAGTCATACCTCTTTCCCTTGGAGGAAGCGTGCCGCGCTTCGCGAAAAACTCTGACGGCTGGCGTACCTTCTTTGTCCAGAAATCAAAGGTCGCCTCATCAAACGCGCCTTCGGATTCTTCCACGGCCTGCGCAAGTGCCTGGCAAGGAAGAGAACCGGAAAGCCCGAGTGCAATTGCTGATGCGAGCAGCGATCTGCGGTCTAGATTCATAACCTTCTCCTGCAACTTCCGTCGCCAGCGCCGATGAAGAATCGCTTCATCTCGGCCTTCCGGCGACCAATTCTACGTCCAGTTATCCGTGGTGGCTCCAGCCAAACGGCCGTATGGGACGATGCCGCACTGGCGGTTGTGATAGTGGTCAAGGGAACAGGATTCGTTGCACCTGCATTCACCTCGTTCGAAGCTTTGCAGGAGCAAAACGCTGGCACAAATGTCAACAGGACTGCGGACAAGGCTCTTGTAACGCATGACGACGGTCTCCTTACCTTTCAAGAAGCCAAATCGCCGGCTTCCCGGGAAAGGCTGACAGCCTTCCGGGCAGCGTGTCGAGAACTCGACGTTCCCGATGGTACACATGCTAACACCGCAGGAGCAGTGACCTTGTCCGCGCAAACCGTATCCCTGCTGTTTAAATTGCGAAAGGGGCCGGCCGTTGAATCCCGCTTGGTCGAAGTTTGTACTTTCCCGCCCATGCCGCGATGAAGCTGCGTCATGGATGGACACCCGGCAGAAAAAGTGTCACACGATGTGCAACACTCGGGTCCGCTTACTGATTCTAAGGGGCTTGCGAACTATGGCGGAGAGGGAGGGATTCGAACCCTATCGTCTGTATGATATTGACTATAAATATACTTGCTATTGCAAAGCGGCATTTTGTAAGGTTTTTGTAAGGTAAATAGCGATATTCTTATCCGTCTGGAGGATTGGCGGAGAGTTCGGATGCCCAACCGCAAGGTCACACTCATTCGACTGTGCAAGACCGAAACCGGCTGGCGCCGCTATCCGGCGGTCATCGGCAGGAACGGACGTGTGCGGCCAAACTATGTCTTGGTCGGCGGGCACCAGCGGGAGTATCCGGAAGGCCGTTACCAGCTGCGGATCTACGAAGGATCGCGGATGGTTTACCGGGATGCGGGAGACAGCGCCGCCGAAGCGGCCACGGCGCGGATCAAGGCTGAGCACGTACTCGCTGCCAAGGCAGAGGCCGCGGCTGGAGGAGTCAGGATTGAAGACGAAGCGCCAGGCCGTGTCAGCCTCTCACGAGCCTTGAGGCGTTTCATCCAAGCGGCCGAGGACCGCGGTTCGCACGAGTCGGCCCTTGTCTATGGCCTCGCCTGCAACGAGTTCCTGAGGATCGTTGGTAAGACTCACGCTGACGAGATCACAGCGGATGATCTCCTCCGGCACCAGAGGGAGTTGCGAGAGCTCGGCAAGTCGGCCCGTACGATACACAACCGGCATGCGGCGGTCGTGGCGTTTCTCAAGTACGTTGGGCTAGACACGAAGACGCTGGCACCTGTACGCCCCAAATTCGAGAAGCGGTTACCGGAGATCTACACTCCAGAAGAGCTGCAGGCATTCTTCGCATCCATCAAGGACGAGCGCCTCTATTTCATTTTCGAACTGCTGCTAAAGACGGGACTGCGTGAGCAGGAGGCGGTCTATCTGTATTGGAACAACATCGATCTGAAGAACGGCGTGTTGAGGGTCCGGTCCAAACCGGAACTAGGCTTCAAGATCAAGGACTACGAAGAACGCGACATTCCGATTCCAGCCGATCTGCTGGCGAGGCTCAGAGCCTACAGGGCAAAGCATCCCAAAATCCGCTTCGTCACGGGAACCAAGACGGATCAGCCCAACAAAAAGCTACTGCGAACGCTCAAGAGACTGGTGAACGCGGCAGGCTTGAACTGCGGCCAGTGCCCTGGCTGTATCGAACACAACGAGTGCAGTCAGTGGTGGCTGCACAAGTTTCGGTCTACCTGCATAACGCAGCTGCTGCGAAGCGGAATGGACCTCAGGACGGTAATGAAGTTTTCCGGCCACAGCGATCTCGAGAGCGTGATGCGCTATCTTTCACCCGCTGGAGACGAAGCGATCAAGGCCCATGTCAACTCCGTCAAATGGATGTGAGGAAGCACCAGGGCCGGAGTGAAGCCCGGCCCTGGTGCTTCGTTGACGGTTAAGCGGCTCGATAAACGACCCCGGTCATCCTTGCCTCAACCCATATCACCGCATCCGATGGGTTGATGCGAATCGCGGTTCCGAATCTGAATGCCGGCAGTTTGCCTGCCTCTACTTCATCGTAGAGAGTCCTGCGGCCGAGATTGAGCAGTTCCGTGAGTTCTGGAATCGTCCAGGCTTTCTTCCGTGCCCGGAGTACTTCCAGGATGTCCAGGGGTACTACAAGTTCAGGTTTCAAGCCTTCATTGGCTTCCTTTGCCTGCTTCGGGTGTCCTCGGCGGGCATGATCATCAAACCGCAACGTTGAAATCGCGGTTGATGGCGGGCACGTTCCGAGCACCGGAACGGCGAGCCTTTACAGGGGCTCGCTCCGGAAGGCATTCTAGTCCCGCGATTGATCTTGGTTCAGTGATAAGGCCGCTGGGAATCAGGGAAAGCACTGAATCTTGCATTTGCTCTCCCTTAGGTCTGTGCAGTGGTGGCTGCATACCACAGCAAGGCAGGTCACAGGTCCCAATGCTCGTTGCTAATTGGCTCTCCGGGCCTTTTGGAACAGGCTGGATCGCGCTTCGGATGCCCAAAGACAACCAGTGCTGCGGTTGCGGCCAATCAGTTGCTGATGGCAAAAAAGCGAGCATAGTGAAGCCCTGGAAGCGGACGGCGGAAAAAGTGAATCACGCTGGTAGTCGGACTTACTGGTAGCTTCTTCTGTTCTGAGTTGATAATTCCCAAAGTGAACTTTCACCACTGCAAGTTCAGCGGATTTTGAGCCGGGCGTGCCCCTCTTATACCGGCAAGTACATGGAAATACGGCGGTATATCGCGGCAATCCAACAGTAATGAAGCGGCCTGCGTAGCTAGGTGTACCGAAAACTACGCTCATATACCTCGCGCTATAGGGCAAACAGCCCCCTGTAAGGTAAAGGTACCGGTGGGCCAGAAGCCGCAGGAACGAAAGAATGGGGGCGTCAAGGTCGTCACAGTCTAGCGGCGTGATCGCGTCGTGATCGCCTCCGTTGCACATAGCCAAGGCGGGCCATCTCTCGTCAGCAGGCAAATTGGATTTAGACGAGACTTACGTTATCGGCGGCGATCGCGGATGCTCTTAACCCAGGTCTCAAGCGCCTCAATGGGACCCCAGCACTCAGATGTACGTGAGAGAATCCCTCACGCAAGAAAATGAACACAAAACGAGTCGTTTCATCGCGTGACTCTCCAATTCAGAGTCACCGGACCGGGGGCGATGCTAGCATTCGACCAGTTGCACACATCGAAATTCACGTACCCACTCGTTGGGTACGCCATGATCGTCAAACCGCCTGTTATCCCCGGAACATGACCTGTAACTGTCTTAATGCTTTTATTCGGCGTGAACTCGATCACGTCTGTAGTTGTGACGCCAGTTGCAGCCGCACTGTTCACAGTTCCATCCATGACAGCTTGACAGGCGCCGGCCGCAATTGCACTCGTGGCCAGCGCCAGCGACCCGCTTGCAACAGTAATCGGAACAGCCAACCCGTTCTGTTGGGTCAGATTCCCTTGAACCGATTCGTCGCCCGTCGTGTTTCGTGTCGGGAGAGTGTAAACCAAAGTGGATTGTCCTTGATCATTGTAGGTTCCGGATGGGGCGTCGTTGTTTCCGGCATAAAGAGCCTGCCAAATTCCACCGACGTATTTCAGAATGTCCGCGGCGGTATAACCGTTTGGGCAGGAGTACGCGATAACATTGTAGCTACCTTTGCTCAAATGGACATTCCCAGTAGGGGTCTGCCCGATTCCAGAAACCGTGCTATATCCCCAGCCTAAACCTCTATGGTTCGCCGAGTGGCAGACAATCGCGTACTTATAGGAGGTGCCTCCTGCCGCTCCAACATTTGTGATTGTCGGCGCGGCGGGGTTGGCCAGAGCGTAAATCTGCAACGCATTGTGCTGTGCCATAAAGGAGTTCAGTGCGCCAATCGTCAAAGGAGCCGGCCCTGTCAGTCCATAGGCTGTTTGGGCTTGCGACCCGGGAGTATATTGAAACGTTGCTCCTCCCGTACCCTTACCAACCAACGAATAGAAATCGCTGGATGATCCTTGACCTAGCTGGTAAGCAAATGCCCCCAGAGTCATCGGCCACAGCGGTCCATTTTGTATGCGCTCAATCTGGTTCGTGATCTGATCCGATCCTTTCGCCCAGTTGATGGGTGCAGATAACGATGACATTGAACCGCCAATTACGCTGTTGTAGGACGCGGAGCTTTCTACCTGTATCGGAGTGCCGCCGCCCTCGATGTCGCGCAAAGAAACTGTATTCGCGGACCCCGCCAAGTCAATTGCTATACCTCCCGAAAAGTTCTCGACGTCCAGACCATCATAGACATTTGCCCATCCGCCTAGACGGGCTCCCGTTCCGCCAGTCCCGAAGGGCATGGAGGTGATATCCACCGAGGTGTTCCCATTTGTGCTGGGTTGGTCATCGAGACCTGTGCCGACTGCGACAAATTGCACATGATCCATCCGGTTGTAGCAATCGCAGTTCCAGGAATACGTTCCCCAGCCGCGACGGATTCCGGTCTGAAATCTTTGCAGGCGCACGTTCTGTATCGCGGCTAACTGCCCACCTTGGAGATCGAGACCGTAGCTGCCATCCGTGGTGGAAAGGCCGATGAACTCAATATCCCTGATGGAGAAGTTGACTGCCGACCCTGCCGGGGTGTTCCCACCATTGCCGTAGGAAGCCAGCCTTACCGCCGCGCCGCCCGTTGTACCGCTAAGGGAGACGGTAGTTCCATACCCGACATTGTCTCGCCATCCACAGCCTCGCAGTTGATCTACATCAGTCAGCACGAAGACGGGAACAACGGTCGCCGTGATCTGTGCGCATCCTAAATCAATCTCCTGATTCTTAGACGGTGTGATCGTCCTCGTGATCGACTGAGAGCCTGACAGATTGCGAGCGTCGCAAACTCCGCCGGAACTTGGCAATGCGGAAAGGCAGGCGCTGATCTTTGCGCCAAGATTCGCACCGCTGAACATGTCTACTTGGTAGACCGCCCCGACCTGCTGTCCAAGGGCTCTCATCTCAGCCGCTAAGATCTGGTGGGCGCTGTCGAGTCCGAATCCTGCGGGTTGGCTTTTCGACCCCCCTTCCAATTCCGCCGCGGGGTACGATTTCGGCTGCGCGGCAGTTCCGACTTGAGCCGTCGGCGCCTGGCTGTTCAAAATACGAACTAGTCCGAGTGTGATGAACGGCAATAAAATGAACGCCCATTTGCTTTGAATCAGGCCCGACATTGTTCGCCCTCTCCAAAGTGGCCTCGGAACACGACTGCGATACCACGCCCGCCTGCAGACTACGAAGGAGTGTTGAATATCTTTGTCCCGCATCGTTATGTCCAGAAGTGTTCCGTCATTTACCCCTATAGCCAGCAGAATACTCGGTTTCACGTTTCACCAATATGGGCCGGTTTGCTGACAAGAACGGCGGACTTGATTTTGCGCGGTCCAATGACCGGCTGTCGAGCAGCGGCTTCGCCCAAGAAACTGGGCGCGGATGGTCGAAACAAAGGACTCAACTTCTCGAGCGAGGTCTCAATAAATCGTTTCCGACCTCGCGCATCTGAGCATCCCAAGACTTCGCGTAAACTCCACCCCTTCCGACAAGCTGCGCATGGGTTCCAGATTCAACGACCCGGCCCCGATCGAGAACGTGGATGGCGTCAGCATGCATGGCGGTGGTAAAACGATGAGTGATCATCAGTGCGGTCTTGCCCTCGGTGAGAGTGCGAAAACGGCCCAGCCAGTCCTGCTCCGCCCAGGAGTCCATGGCACTGGTCGGCTCGTCGAGGATAATCATCGAGGCGCCGCGAAAGAACGCTCGGGCGAGTGCAATTCTCTGCCACTCCCCTCCGCTCAGTTCCTCACCTCCAAACCACTTGCCCAGCAGCGTCTCGAAGCTGTTCTGGAGGCGTTGAATGGGTTCCATGGCGCCCGAATCCTGTGCGGCAGCTCTCAGACACGCGTCGTCTGAAATTCGATCGATGTCTCCAAAGGCAATGTTCTCGCGGACAGTAGCGTGATAGTGAACGGGTTCTTGAAAGAGAACGGTTATGTGGCGCCGCACGGCCTCGGGATCGAGCAGCTTCAAATCCACTCCATCAAAAAGAATGCGCCCTTCATCGGGATCATAGAACCGGCAGAGCAGCTTGATTAGCGTACTCTTGCCTGCTCCGTTGTGTCCCACCAAGGCCACGATCTTGCCCTGCGGAATCTCGAGATCAAATTCATCAAGAGCCCGATGATGTCCCCCCGGATAGCTAAATGTGACTCGTTCAAAACGAATAGAGCCATTTATGGGAAGGAGCTCGGCATCCGATGGAGCGGAAAGAATTGCCGGTTCGTTTTTGAGGAAATCATCGAGATTCTCAACGAAGAGGAGACTCCTGTAGATCTTGCCAGCGCCTTCCAGTAGAGAACGAAGCAAGGATTGACATTGCTGGAAGGCTTGGAAGCAGAGCAGCAGATCGCCTAGTCTTGCGTGGCCTAGGATGGTTTCGCGCAGCATCCAGCCAAGGCCCAACAGGTTGCCTGTCCAAGCCAGCAAACCAGCCACCAACTCCGTTGCTGCGCCCCGGCGCACGAGTAGCAGCCGGCCTTCTCTCAAGCTTGTCCGCAGCTTTTCAAAAGCCGCACGGTGGTAGGGCCCCAGGGCGAAAAGACGCGTCTCGGCAGCAGCGCTCTGCTCGGTCATCAACCAGTCAAGGTAGTGTGTCCGTCGTTCCTCAGCGGTGTGCTTCAACTTCCACTGGTGTTCCTTGAGAATGTGATGGGCCACAAAGAGCAGACCCGGGATCGCGGTGAAGACCAGGAGGACAGGCAGCCATTTGGCGTACGTCCAGAGAATGCCCGCCAACACCAGAAAACCAAGGCCATTCTGGACCAAAGATCCGAGACTCTCGAGCAGCGCAAGTGGCTGGGAGATGGAATCGACTTGCGCCCGATACAGGCGGTCGTATGACTCGGGGTTGTCGAAGAAGGCGAGGTCAAGTCGCAGGGCCTGCATCTGGATGAGCCGATGAACCTCGTCCTGCACGCGCTCTGCCTGCACTTCTCTCACCCAGGAAAGCGCGCTGGACAATAGTTGTGCAGTCACCCACAGGGCAGCGATTCCCAGAGCAGGAGGGGTCACGGTCAACCAATTCGGCGAAGCCACAAGTCGATTGACTAGTGTCCTGAGCAGCAATGCAAGTCCGGCCGGAACCAGTCCCTCCCCAACCAGGAGGATTCCCCAAGCCACACTCCACCCTCCCGCTGCCCTCCAAACCAAGGCGAGAGCGCGCCGACCGGTCGGCATCTGGCGAATGAATTGGGCGATTTGGCTGTTCAGCATTGTGGCTTAAAACCTTGGATACTATCCGCCGCACATGAAAACACGCAGGTTAGGAAACCGCGGCCGATGCACTCTAGAACCGTTTTGCACGACCGGTTGACAGGCAGGATTCCTAAGTCATACAGCATCCATTCATGCCCATTTAGGACGATCATTCGGAAGACAATTATCGCAACTGACTTCGCGGCACTCTTGAAACCATGTCAAATGCATCACTGCAAGTGGAAGTCTTCTCTCGCAAGGGGCGGTACTGACCCCGTCGGACCATTAAGAGCCAGTGAGAGCGAGGTGGAATGACAGCGGTGCGAGCGAGTGATGTTAATAGTGTTTGCCGGAGGAGTGCGGCAGATGCGGGATGGGGTGGCGTTTCTGAACGAACCACGAGCATGCGAAAAGCGCGATTGAGATGAACAGAGGATCCAGGATTGTGGAAATGACTTGGTTCACGAAATCGTACATACATGACTCTTAGGTCGAAACATGCGATCGGCGGTCGATAGTTTGCAGGTTGGAATTCATCAGTAAACGAAAAAGCGCTGGGCCCGAGTTTCAGGCCCAGCGCCCCATGCAGCCACTGGCGTCTGGAAATGGAGACAAATCGTTTTGCCAGCAGCAGGCACTTGTAAAAACCCAAAAAGGTTTAGTCTCCCTCCCCACTACGAACAATCTTTTGCTCCCCTCGAACAGGATAGGAACTCACCGGAATAAACTTCCCCGTTGTCTGTACCTCAGACTCGCGAAGCTCTTCTAGCTTGCTAACGAGGATGCGCGAAACGCAGTCAGCAAAACTCGACGATAGCTCTCCCGGTCCAACGACGTCCATTCCCCTCACTAGATTGATGTATCCGAAAGTGGGCAGTTCAATTCGAACACACCAGCCCTTCGTATGCCCGGTCTCACGGATCGTACCATCTACATTTAGCCTGAGCCCCGTGAAGCCGAATTGGGAGCAACCGACTCGAAGAATATTCCAGCATTCCTGGACGCTGGCGGTCTTGGCCAAATCCTGTTCGAAACTCTTCAAAGTCAGTTGCGCATTGAGTAAGCGTTGAAACGATCCGTCAATAGCCATCTTCCCAGCGAGACCAAATTCCTGATACCCCAACCACCGCAGACTGACTAACGCAAGGCAGAATACCGCAAGAATGATGGCCATATGAAATTGCTTTGGCACGCAGACAAGCACTACGGAGGCGATCGCGGCAATTCCGCAAGAGGCGTAGAGAATCAACGCGACCTGGCGAGTCGAAAACCCTCTCGAAAGGAGCTTGTGATGAATGTGTGAGAGATCGGCAGTAAAGAGCGGCTGGTTTCGCAAAAACCTCCGCCCGATGGCTAGAACCACGTCCAGCAGGGGTACTGACAATGCCAGAACGGGCGCCGCCATGCTCAGGAGCGTTGTGGATTTTTCGCTCCATTTGACTCCGTAGCATCCCAACAGAAAGCCAAGCGTAAGGCTTCCGCAATCACCGAGGAAGATAGAGGCGGGATTAAAGTTGTAACGCAAGAACCCAAGCAATGCGCCGGCCAAAGGCACGGTCGCAAACAGGAGTTCATAGTTCCTGTGAAGAAGAGCAGCCAGTATTGTGGTGATTGCTGCAAGTAGTGCCACACCGCTTGCCAACCCGTCCATGCCATCGATGAGATTCAATGCGTTTGCGCACGCTACGATCCAGATGAGGGTAACCGAGAAGCTCACAGCCATCGGTAGGGCATGCCCTCCGATCGATACAAGGCGAATTCCACTGCTCCAGACCAGCGCGGCCGCAAGGATCTGCCCGGACAACTTCACGTATGGGTTGATTTGAAAGATGTCATCGACGAGCCCGGTCACGAAGATTATGATCAGGGCCGGCAAAAGCCGCACAGCGAAGGGAAGTCCCAAATAAACGAAATGTCCGGCACTAAGCGGAGTGCACATGAGTACGCAGTACGACCCTAGTGCTGCTAACACGATTGCGACGCCGCCGACCCGCGCAATGGGAGTCGTGTGAATCTTCCGGTTTTGATCCGGACAATCCACCAGACCCGCATGCTGGGCCAGATTCCGCACAATCGGAGTCAGCAGCAGTGCCAGTGCGCACGACACCACCGCCAGAAAGATTAGCGTGTACATTTTCGCATGAGGATTTGGATGTTGGCCTGCATTGGCCGCTCAGGCATTGCAGGGACGATCAACGAGCAGACAGTTGCTCCACTGCATTGTGAGGGCTTTCCTGCTTGATTTGCTGATCGATCCATCTGTATGTGATTTCCATCCCTGCCCTTAAAGAAAGAGAAGGGGCCCAGCCAAGCACGCGCCGAATTAGACGATTGTCCGAGGACCGACCCCGGACTCCAATTGGCCCAGGAATGTTGCGGACAATCAGGTACTTGCCGGCAATGTCCATAGCAAGGCGCGCCAGCCCATTGATCGAGATCATCTCCTCTGAGCCTATGTTCACCGGTCCGCAAAAGGAGGATTCCATGAGGCGCCTTATACCCTCCAGACACTCATCGATGTACAGGAAGGTGCGGGTCTGAAGTCCGTCTCCCCAGATTTCGATCTCGTCTCCTGGTTCTGCGGACGCAACCTTGCGGCAGATTGCCGCCGGAGCCTTCTCCCGCCCTCCTTGCCAGGTTCCCTCCGGGCCGAAGATGTTGTGGAACCGGGCCACTCTGACCTCAACTCCGTAGTTGCGCATGTAGGAAAAGTACAGCCGCTCACTGAACAGCTTTTCCCACCCATACTCGCTGTCCGGAGCCGCAGGATAGGCCGACTCTTCCTCACAATTCGGATTCGAGGGATCGACCTGATTGTGCGCCGGGTAGATACACGCCGAAGACGAGTAGAAGAACTTCTTGACTCCCGCTAATCGTCCGAACTCCAGCACATTCAGGTTAATCAACGCCGAATTGTGCATCACGCAGGCATCGTGCTCTCCGGTGAATATATAGCCCGCGCCACCCATGTCCGCTGCTAGCTGGTAGACCTCGCCTATATCCTCGAGCACGGATCTGGTGAAGTTCGGATCTCTCAAATCGCCTAGCCGATAGTCATCGGCCCGACTTGCCGAGAAGTCGGGGCGCTTCAGATCCGCGACTCTCACCCAGAATCCTTCGGACTTGAGTCTATTTACCAGATGGCTCCCGATAAATCCTCCGCCACCACACACAAGAACTCTTTTCATGGTTGTCGCTCCTAGAACTCGAGAAGTTTAGAAATCTACTTTCAGAGCTTCTGAATTTACACTTTTGTGCTTCGTTGCGACTTGAGAAACAACAATGCCTCACAGACTAAGTGGTATTCGCGTATCCTTCGGGCTAAGACGATGAGGCCTTCCGGGTCCACAGAGCTGCTGCGTAGACGTCTTTATTGCTTGCAACTTTGTGACCTAAGAGCACTGCTGGCTTCTTCAGAGCGCGCCATTTGCTAGCCGAATCCGGAGAATGCGGCTAGAGCCCCAATAATTGCACCGCGTCAACCTGACGCTCTTTAACGTTTCAACCGTTCCAATGCTCGGCGTGATGGTATAAACGCGCCCTCGGTGCCCCTCGAATCTCAAGCACACTGGTGGTACTATCAATCGAGCTTCAGCGGATCTCCTAATCATGAACTGTCCTTATTGCGATGATTCCGATGTCAGGCTATCGGAACGGTTTGACTGGTGGTTTGTCTTCCACCGGGCTTTCGGTCAAAAGGCCTATCGGTGCCGAAAATGCAAGCAGCGGTTCTTCTCTTCTGAAGATCTAGCGCTGCCTGAAGGGCATCCCAAGCGGGGCCGCACTCCGGCGAAATCCGCCAAGAGCATGACCGCCCTGCAGCGGAAGAAGAGACGCCAACGCATCATCATCACCATTGCAGTCTTCGCTGCAATGTTTTTCTTCTTCTGGCTCTTCCTGCGATTTCTGATGATGGAGAGAAAGGATTCTGGCGAGCTCAGAAACGAAGCTTTAACCACGGCAGCCCGGATCGCGGCGTAAAGAGAAGCTTTGAGGGACCCCTTGTACTTCAGGCGGAGCTGAAGCAGCGTCGATGAGCCTCCACCATAGCTCATCGACCCTGTGACGTAGCTGCCCGAGCCATCAACCAGATCGCATCCATTCGCCTCTTCATAGAGAGATCCGCCAGTGACCTGCAGCTCGATCCATCGGTAGTTGATTTCCGATCAATCACGCAGAGGGTGCGACGGCGCCCAGCCAGCCATTCTGGCAGGGAATTGTCAGACGTGCGGCCGCGCACGCCGAGGGCTCGGAAATGTTACGAATGCTCCTGCCGTTTCACAAGGTGGCTTTCCATGAAACCGTCATCGACGCAAAGGGGTTTTTTATGAGGCCCTCTCAATCAACGTCGCATCGATTGAAGAGGAGAATGCGCCTGAAATCACGCGCTCTGCAACTTTCAGAGACGCCGCCACGACTTGATCCATGTTGTAGTAGCGGTATTGAGCCAGCCGGCCCGTAAAGACAACGTCTTTTTCGGCGAGGGCCAGCTCCTCGTACTTCTTGTAGAGGCTCTGCGTATCTACGCTTGGGATGGGATAGTAGGGTTCGCCCTCGGACTGTGAATACTCCCGAACGATCGAGGTTCCCGAGTGGACCTGCCCCGTCAATTTCTTGAATTCAGTAATGCGCGTGAACGCTTCTTCGTTGGGATAATTGACGACTGCCGCGGGCTGATAAGACTCCACGCCTGCCAAATGCTCGTGTTCAAACCGTAGGCTTCGGTACGGCAAACGTCCAAAACAATGATGGAAATATCCGTCGATCGGACCGGTGAATACGATCAGCTTCGCGGTAACCTTGTTCCGGATCTGTTCGTAGTCCGTGCCCAGTTCAAGACGAATCCGAGGATGCGTCAGCATATTTGCAAAGAGTCGCGTATACCCGCCCGCCGGCATTCTTTGAAAGCTGTCGGTAAAGTATCGCGAGTCGCGATTCACTCGAACTGGTATCCGGGCAGCAACCGCCGAGCTAAGTTCCGAAAGATCCCTGCCCCACTGTTTGCGCGTGTAACCGCGAAAGAACTTGTCACAAAGATCATGCCCGACCGTGCTCAGTACTACATCCTCGCTTGTTCGCAGTTGGTCGCGAGGTTCGCGGACGCTCGCCAGAAACTGCTCGACACCCGCATCATCGAGATCCAAGTCGTACAATCGATTGATCGTGTCCTGGTTAATAGGAATGGGGTAAAGAGTTCCGTCAACTTTGGCCAGAACGCGATGTTCGTAGGGATGCCAGGCCGTAAACCGCGACAGATAGTCCACAACCATCAAGGAATTCGTGTGGAAGATGTGAGGCCCGTATCGATGAACGAGCACGCCGTGGCGGTCGAGCTCATCAAAGGCGTTCCCTGCGATGTGCTCGCGCTTGTCAATGACCAGGACTTCCCTGCCAGCGCTCGCCAGACGCTCAGCAACGACTGATCCCGCGAATCCCGCGCCGACTACTAAGACATCCGTTGTCATCGATTGACCTCTTGGAGAATGGCCGTTGGATTTGGGTTCGTCCGCAAAGGCCATGGGATTGCCATGCGGACGGCCGACTTTCTGCCGCATTTAAATGGGCAGAAGGAGTCGCATACTTGCCTTGAATGGGACTTGAACCGGCGCGCGAGCCGCTTCTTACTGACTAACTACCGAATCGTCTCTCGACGGCGCCCTTGTTGTCTGCAGCAGGCGTTGCGAGGTTTTGAAGGGCCGGCACATTCCAAGCAGACCTAGACGAATGATTCCGTGGCCCCCGTGTCCATTGGCAACATCAATTCTTCCGGTGCGATATTGAATGAGTTCCCAGGCCTCCAAATACCAGCGCCCTTTGCTGAGCCAATTCGCGTCACTTAGAAACTCTTCAAATGTCTTCGGGTGCGTCCCGCTCCGTCGGCACCTGGCGCGATATGCAGCGTATGAGCCTGCTCGAATCAATTCCCCTGACTTCGCCACACTCGAGGTTCCCGATGCGTCCGTGTTCGCACATTTGAAGACAAAAGGCAATATCCTCACCTAGCATTCCGCTAGGATAGTCATCACATTTCTTCGCCAGACACGATCGAAACATTAGGCTCGGACAGCATACGCCTGCGCGGCCTTCGAGCAAGCGTAGCTCAATCTCTTCGTGGGTAGTGGGTACTGGCAGTGCTCGCTGCGTCGAACTGCCTATAAGGAATTCGATCTGTGTTCCCACGATGACAACGTCAGGATTGGAATCGAGATATTCCACTTGCTTGGCAAATCGGTCCGGAAGCGAGATGTCGTCTTCGTCCATGAAGGCCACGTACTCAGACTGACACCGCTCGAGTGCCGTCTTGCGAGCCGCTCCCTGACCGGCATTCGCTTGACGTATGAGTACAATTCTTGGGTCTTGGATCGTCTGAAGGTATTCAATGGAAGCGTCCGTTGAACCATCGTCGACGATAATAAAGGCGAAGTTGCTAAAAGATTGGCGAAGGACGCTCCTGACCGCATCCTTTAGAAATGGCATTCCGTTGTATACGGGAAGAATGACTGTCAATCTCGTTTTCATTGAGCGCATTCCCAGACCGCGGCTTTGCTCTTCATTGAAACAAGATGTTTTGAGCGGTAGATTTCGTTAGCGATGCGGCCTTTCGTGTCCCATTCGTAATCGCGACTTCTGCTCAGAGCGCCCTGAGCCAAGCGAAGACGAAATGATTCGTCGTTGAGCAAAACGAAGGCATCTCGAATGCCGGATACAATTTCATTCTTCGACGTAGCCGGAACTTTGATCCCGCAATCGTTTGTAATCGCATCAGCAAACCCACAGTGGTCCGGGCATACGACTGGAAGTCCGTTCGCGAGCGCTTCCACCAGGACAGTTGAGGTGAGATCGTAGACGCTCGTGATGATAAGCGCATGCGCGCTTTGCATTTCCTGAAGAGCTTTCTCGCGCGATACCCTTCCGAGCCAGTCGATGCCACCATTGAGCCCTTTGCGGATTGCAAGCCTCTTCCATCGACCCGTGAGAGGCCCGTCACCGACTACTGTGAGCCTCCATTGGAAGTCGGGAGGAAGTTGTTCAAGCGCATCCAACAGAAACGGCAAAGCCTTACCGGCGAGATGATTCCCGCACCAAATCAGCCGGAGCGGGTCGGACGGACGCTTCTCGACGGGTGCGAGACGCACTATCGGAGGAAGGCCAATTTCACTAACGACGGTTGAATCTAGACCGTAGAAGCGCTTGATTTGCCTTCTGATCCCTTCGGTTGCTGCGATGATGCCGCCGCCGGCCTTTGCAAATGCAAGCTTAGGCGATCGTTTGAATCGCCGGTCCCAATCATTCAACAGATTTCTCGCAATGTAATAAAGGCATCCCCGCAACCCCAGCGCGGGGAGCAGGCGCCATGTTGTCTGCTCGAGGCCGCCGATCGGTCCCCAGACAAATGGTGCGTCGAGCCTCCAAAGATCGCCGGGAACGCGGAACCCGATATACGTAAGTCGATGTACGACATCAAAGCCGACTTCCTTCTGCAGCCGTTTGGCAACTTCATATTCGGCTTTCAACCATTGACGCTGATAGGTGTGCAAGTATGCCGGAGGCCAGACCTTCTCCAGGCGCTCATATCGATGTCTTGGAACGAAGTAGAATCTCATTCGCGCTCGGAGTTCGGGTCTCGCTTCTAACTCCGCTTCGATCTCGTCTTTGAAGTGGGCACCAGTGATGATCCAAAGATCATGATGCTTCGAGATAGCCTCAACCCACCCCCAACCGACCCCGGCCTCCGAGCCTCTTGCCGGACTGCACGCATACGCGCCAATCAACACCTTCAACCTAGGGGGGCCAGCTTCGCTCGATCGTTCATACGCTGGAGGGCAAATACACTCCCGAGCATTGGCCGGCTGAAAATCAAGAAGCTTTGAGGACATTGGAAACTCTGCTCCCGGCTGGACCGAATTACCGAGCGACCATAGGAGAGACTGTTGCAGGCCGAAGTTTATCCAGAGCCTGCATCGAATATGGGTGATTCACAATCATCGGAAATTGCGCTATGGAGGTACGGCGAACGGCGACCGTAAGAGCCTCGAAATATACATAGATTGCGACCATGACCAGAAGGTCGACTGCAAAGCTTGCCGTGGTCGTCTCAGGCATGGAACGCACGGTGAAAAACATCATCACCGTGCCCCCTTCTAGCAGACAAAGTCTGTCTTTCGGACCGAGTAACGAACTCCTCTTGTGGAGCCGGAAGAAAAGCACCCATCCCGTAATCCACGATGCGAAGTACGGAATGCCACCGAGCACTCCTGCATTCATCAACGCTTGCAAGTAAGAATTATGGACGTGCTCAAGAATTACAACACGATCAGCCCATTGGCCGCGGCCGAAGATTGGCGCCTCTTGAAATGCCGCAATGCCATGTTCATAGGCCCTGGTTCGACCGGTCATCGTTTTGAATTCCGCCTTCGTCTGGCCGCGCCGCACATAGGTATCTAAAGTGTCCGTCAGAATAACCGGTGATTCCACCAGAAGGATTATGCTGACGGCAAGAATCGCGAACGGGAGCGCAATGCGACGCATTCGCGATCCAATGATCAACGCGAATGCAAGCGCGACTACCGAGCCAAATACTGCTCCGCGTGATTGCATCCGGTACACGATGAAGAAGGCCGCGGATGCGAGAACGAGAAATACTGCAATTATCAGTGGGCGCCGACTGTGGTACGCCCTGACAACGCAGACCAATCCGGGAACAGCTGCCCAGCGGGCTACACCGGAGGACCTTGAAAGGCCGTGCAGATCGGAATTCACTGCAAAATAGGCTGTCTGCGCCTCACCGAGAATCGAATGGCTGGCTTCCCGGGCAAGGATCGCAGCCACGATGAATGTGGCGCCCCAGGTGATCTGGAGCATTTGGCGCGTCGACTTCGCAGGATCGCGCCGATCAACAAAGGACCAGGCCACAAAGATGGTTGCGAGGAACGCCTGCGACCAATACAGCGACCAGAGGGGCTCGGGATTAAAGAACGCAGAAAACGTTGCAAACGCTCCGTAGATAAAGAGGAGCCTGGAAGGTGCCGTTATCGGCGGCAATGACCTTCGGCGAGCGAATAGCAAAAAGACTGCGGCGGGAAGTACAAAGAACGGCAGAACTGAGCGAACGAGTAGCTGCCATTCATCAAAATTCCTGGGCGCCACAAAATTCCAGAACCCGGAATTCAGGTTGCACCATAGGCAAGTCCACAACACAAGTGCGGACATCGAGATGCTTAGCTTGACACGCTTCGGCGGATTGTTGGGAATCGCAAACATAGTCACTACGATGAATTGCTCGACTTGGAGTGATTCCAAGGTTACTTCGCAATGAATTGCCGACCTGGATCGGCATAAGCAGCATTGATAGAAATGCGCTCAGACTTCTTATTCGAACGCACCGGCTCTTGTTCCATTAGAAGAGCCGCTACGGCGCGACCGACCGCTCTCTCCGAGCATTTCTCGGTCCACCATATCTGACTTTCCTTGCCGGCCTTTTCAAGAGCAACTTCGTCGGCGAGATAGTACCGGATGACGTCTGGAAGCTCGGCCCAGTCATCGATGCGCACGACAGGCGCACCATCGTAGAACCAATCTCCTGGCAGGTGTTCACAGATAACGAGGCAGCCAGCGCGGAGTCCTTCGAAGAAGCGGTAAGTATCCGGCGCCGTACCTCTCGGAGCGAGACATATCTTCGAATCCATCAGCCGCTGCGAATAGCTGCGCGGATCTGCCGAACCAGACGGTGAGCAGGATTGAGATACCTCGCCACCGTCAAAGCGGAAGTGTGGATTTGTCCGCACCATTTCCTGAATGACGGCAAACATCTTCTTGCGCGCGATTACCTTTGGAGACGGGATAAGTTTGCGCCAGAACGGGGCCGCAAGATTGACACCACCTGCGAAAAAGCAGTGGAAGGGTCGTTCGCCCATCGTCTTTTGATCCAGCCGCTCTTGCCTGCCATAGCCAACCGGAACATCGAAAACTTTAGCCCTCTTGTGGATCGGCAAAGGCCAGTTGCGCGGCACGAACGTGGCCTTGAATCTCGAGCGTACATGCTGCGCGCAGTTTCGCAGGAACTTCAACCACAAGATCAAATGAAGATGGTCCACTTTCCACCAAGTGCGCGAACCCAGGACAGGTTGCGATCGATGGGTCTTCAGCACGGCTCGCACATGGCGCGCATAGCGAGGAACCAAACCAAACTCCTCACCGAGAAGGAGAGCAACCACGTGGTTTCCATATTCCGGGAGCGAGTTGTGATCATACGTCAAGTAGACGTGGAGGGGAGACTTCATAACCTCAGACAGATGTCGGTCCATTTCCGCGAACACGCTACCGAAGTATCTGCAATCGACCGGCAACGATTCACCGCACTCAGGAGGGAACCACTCCCGCACTTCACATCTCCCCTGCACTAGGAAGTACCGACAGCGAAGACTGGAAGTCATTTCCGACTTGGGATGCTTGTCTTCCAAACACGACCTCGATTCAAAAAGACGCCAGTTCAGCCAAGTTGCCTCGTGCCCGAGCTAGGAGGGCCTTGTTCAACCCCGCAAGACCGTTAAACAATGTCATCATCGTGCGTATACAGAGTCCCAGGTAGCATCGGCTCAAGGAGAGACCATGCTTACGCACGAAATAGATTCTGTTCCGCACTTCATATCGCCCGAACTGTTGCGCTGAAACTCTGCCGCTCTCAGACGGGAAATGGCAAAATCCAGCAGTCGCCACAACTGCTAGCCTTCCGGAACGCCCGATCGTATAGCTCAAGTCGAGATCTTCGAGGTAGCTATAGCTCTCGAACAGGTGGTCGAAGAGATGCTCGGTGAGTGCTTCCCGGCGGAAAGTTACAGCTGTTGACGGAAGCCAATCCACGAATTGTGTTTCTGCAACTTGACCAATGACCGACTGCCAGCCACTTAGAGCAACTCTTCCTGGGCGGGAGGAGTAAAGCCCCAACCTTTCAGCCAGCTTGCTTCGTTTGAGGATTGTGCTCCGCCGCTCGGGGTAATTGAGGATATTGAATGCCGCCCCGAGCACCTCCGAGGTGGCTCCTTCCCAAAATGCCAGCATGTTCTCAAAGGAGCGTGGCTCAAACGTTGTGTCGTCATCAGCAAAGCCAATAAGCGTGGTATTCGAACTACAAGCAAGAATTCCAGCATTTCGCTGCGCAGCGGCGGAAGGCGTCAAATGCCTTACATACCTGACATGCAGATTTGGGAACTCGGACACCACTGACTCAACCGGTTGCGCGCTGGCGTCAACAACGACTACTTCTGCAGGTGGAATCGTCTGGCGACACAGACTCTGAAATAGCGTTCTCAGATCATTTGGCCGATCTTTTGTCGCGATTACCAACGAGATGCTGTGAGTCATGCTGACCATTCGGCCTTTCACATTCGTCAAAAGCGATAAATCCATCGGGCGATGCTTCGTTTAATGCCCTGCTTCAATCGATAAGTCCAGGTTGCTCGCTGCGGCGTATTCCAACTCCCCGATATGCCTTCGCAGATCGGCGTGCATGGGAGGGGTGCCCAGCTGCCGCCCGCAAGGATTGTGCGGTGGAGGCACCGTGCCATTAGATGCTCGATGATCACTCCTCTGTTTTCGTCAAGCTCATCTTGATAGGGGATAAGGTGATCGAATGCGATCTGAGGTTTGAACGCAACCGTAAGCGTATCGCCGTAAGTCAGATCTCTATGAATGTCGCAGATCAGGTCCTCCGACATCGCGCCGACCCGGACAGCGATATCCGCTCCGTTCTTCACCCGGTACCGGCCAGTGATTTTTATGATGTATCGATAGTTCTTCAGCTCGGAAATGGTATCGAAGGCGTATCGAAGCATCTCGATCTCCCCATACCCTTTTCCCTTCGCTTGCGCGCCTTTGTTCCCAGAGAACGAGATGAGTCGAACTGAATTGTTTGATGCGCGAGCGTCTGCAAGCTCCTGGAAACTGCTCAAATCGGCATTTGAATTCTCACAAAGGAGAATATCGGCTTTACAATCGCTTGACATCCAGGCGCGAAATGCCTCCAGGTAATCCTGCCGACGCTTTTCCGGGTCCAGTCTTTTGACGTGCGGAGTTTGTCCGCAATTGATGGTCGCCGTCAAGAAAATCAGCACATCAGACATTGTGCCGTTTCCGCTCCCATTCCCTTGAAAGCGAATGATCCACCAGCTCCTGGCTGGCACGAACGAAATCGTCCGTGTTGTATTTGAACCCCAGTCGCCGGAGGTGTCCTCTCAATTCAAGCTGAAGTGAAGGTATCGCAATGGCCGCACAGATCTTCTTAACGGCATCGGTGGCGGAATCGAATAAAAGGCCTTGATGGCCGAGAACTTCCGCCTGGCCACCATCGTTGGGGGCAAATACAATGGCTCCGGCTTTGACCATCTCGGCTACGGAAATTCCAAACGGCTCCGCGCCCCGAGATTGAATTCCGAACCGGCTCCGGGACAGAATTTCGGTCTTTCTGGCACCGCTCACCCGACCTTCTGCAATGATCCAATCAGCGCGATCGTTGCACAGGCGCGCAATGCTTCTTCCGTACGTATCGTTCTCGATCTTTCCGCAGAGGTGCAGTCCCACTGCGTGGCCTCGTTGGCGTACCTGCTCAAGGATGGCGATAACTTTCTCCACTTGCTTCTCAGGAGCGATGCGGCCAATCATTACAAACGATGGCCGTTTGTCTTCCCATTCCACGGCAGGGAACTGCTCCCAGACCGGAGGATAGATGACCGATGTGCAATCGACTCCGCAAGCTTCCTTCATCAAATTCGCTGTCCAGTGCGAATTGGCAATCACGACATCGTCCTTGAGCACATTGCGGCCTGACGGACTTCCGTATGCAGCAGCGAATTTCAAATAAGCTCTGCGCAACAGCGAGTCCCTATAGATAAAACCCGGGGTGGGCGGATCTATTCTTTCTCGAATGGGAAGGTGCCAGCTGAAATCGGCAATGAAGTGAATGGCGGGCAGGCCCCAGTCCGTAGGGTTGTATGCGCTGATACGCAGATCGTAGTCAGCAGCGATCCGCCGCGCGAAGCGTTGATACCAGTTTCCGCGCAGCGCCGCTGCCTTCATATTCTTTACAGGAAACGGAAAAGAGGCGATGCGTACATGAACGTCCCCTTCCTTGATTCTCGTTCCATAGAACGCATTGAGTGCATCCAGATTCCAACCCCCGGTTGTTGCGACCGTGACGTCGTAATCCCGATGCAGTGCCTCAATCAACCACATCACGATTGCTTCGGAGCCGCCAAATCCAAGCATCGGGTGACCAATGACCACCTTACGAAATTGACGCAGAAAGGCTGGAACGCCGGCATGGACTGGCGGTTTCCGGACCAGATGCACGCGCGCGGACTGAATGAACTTTTCAGAGCTGAAATCCCCTGCCCGTTGACGCAGCATTGCTCGCAGCGTCTCTTGCTGCTCTGGATTTGAGAGCGTGGCGCAGATTTTGTCCACAGCTTCGTCCACAGTGCTAAACAGCAGCTCGGGGCGTTGAAGTACTTCCGCCTGGCCACCGTCGTTTGGAGCGAAGACGATGGACCCCGCTTTGATCATCTCAGCCACCGAGATCCCGAACGGCTCGGCTTCCCTTGTCTGAATGCCGAATTTGCAAGCAGCAAGGATCTGCGCTTTCCTTGCGCCGCTTACGCGTCCCTCAGGAATTATCCAATCTGCGCGATCGCGACAGAGCTGCGCAATCCTGCGCCCGTACTTATCGTTCTCGATCTGGCCACAAAGATGCAGCCGGACAGCATGTCCACGTTCGCGCACGCCTTGCAGAATGGTGATCGCACGCTCGATTTGCTTCTCGGGCGAAATGCGGCCGATCATTGCGAACGCGAGTTCCTTCTTCTCCCACGGGACAGCCGGAAACTCTGTCCATACTGAGGGATATACAACCGCTTGGCATTCGACGTCGCACGACTGCTTGATGAGATTGCGTGTCCATTGCGAATTTGCAATCAGGAGATCGTCGCGGAGAACGCTCCTGCCAGAAGGGCTCGCGAAGCGAGCGGCGCCGCGAAGATAGCTTCTGCGCAATAGCGAATCCCGATAAAAGAACCCAGGCGTTGGCGGATCGAGTCTCTCTCGAATCGAACGGTGCCAGCTGAAATCGGCGATAAAATGAACTGCGGGCATGCCCCAATCGGTCAGGTTATAAGCGCTGATGCGCAGATCGTAATCTCCGGCAATCTTCCGTGCGAAGCGCTGATAACAGGCGCCGCGAAGGGCTGCCATGCTCATACGGCGAGCCAGCGCCGGAAATGGGGCGATACGCACCTTAACCTCGTCGGCGCCGACGTTCGTTCCGTAGAAAGCATTCAGCGCTGCCAGATTCCATCCGCCTGTCGTCACCACGGTAACGTCGTGATCGTGTTTCAGCGCCTCGATCAACCACATCACTCGCGCCTCTGACCCCCCAAAGCCCATCATCGGATGGCCGATTACGGCTCTGGGCCGATGCACTGCTGCCCGTGCCAACGGCTCGCTAGGATCTTGCACGGATTGTGATTCAACCGCGACCGACATAGTCATTGGTCCCTTTGAAAAGCACGAAGTTTCCCGTCACTAGATAAGAGACTTCCTTCGCAGTGCCATTCCCATTGCGACGACTATTGAGAACTCAACAATGAGAACGCTGATGGCTGGACCCGACGCTCCGTAGTGACGTACGAACGGAATCAACAGCGCCAAGTTGAGGATTCCAGAGCCCATGACAATATTCCGAAATGTCGCGTTCATTCGATTTGCAAGCAAGCCCTGCACGCCCAAAACGTTGTTCATGCCGATGGCGAAGACGTTGAAGATCAATATTTGGACAATGGGTATGGAGGGCTCAAACTTTGCGCCGAGATAGTGGCGCACGATGAAAGGCGCGGCCAGGCATCCGGCAAAAGATAAAAGAAGTGTGGCGCAGGCCGTGACGATCAAAACCAAGCGAAGATTGCGTCGTCCCCTAATCGGATTCAAAGCGAATGTGCGCACGAAACGTGGGTAAAGAACCTGTGGAACCGGACCCCAAAGAGAGCGAATACTGTAGGAGATTCGTTCGGCCGCTGCGTAGTAGCCGACTTCGGTCGCATTAGTCATTAATCCCAAGACGAATGCATTTGAAGTGGTGTAGAGGGAAATGAAGACGCTGGAGAGAAAATTGTCCCATCCATCGCGTAATTGAGTAATTACACCTCGAACGCTAGGGCGATCTACTGTTACCTTTAGCTTCGCGCAAATGAGCCAATGGCCGATGCACGCTCCCCCGATGACCCCGAGCCCGTTCAGCAGTGGAACTTTTATGTAGTCGCCCACCCGCCGAACCAGGGTGAAGATCATAATCGTGGCAACGGTGCGGGAGACAAGGGAGAGGATGGTGATGTACTTCATCTTCTCGATCCCTTGAAAGAACCACTCCGGCGCCAGAACACTGCCGATAACCGTGGTGTAACAAGCGAGATAGAGCAGCAGTTGTGGACGCCTTTGGGGCTGAAGTTCCACAAACGAAATCATCAATATGAATGAAAGCGTCGCGAGAACGACCTTTGCCCAGATCACCTGGGAGAATATGATCCGCAGCTTCGAGGGATCATCCTGTTCTGCGGCGACTTGCCGCGTGGCGGAAAATCCAAAGCCGTAATTAACTAGCCCGGCAAAGTAGGCAATAAAAGCCTGTGCAAAGGCGATTTGGCCATAGTGTTCTACGCCGATCACTCGCGCCAGATAAGGAAGCGTAATCAGCGGGAATATGTAATTCCCATACTGCAAAAGCGTCAACGAGAAGAAGTTTTCAGCGAGAGCGCGTCGCGATCTATCGGTTCGAAGCGACAGAACAAACGACTTCACCCTGCTCCTCGTCGAAGCGGAAAAGGCAGTTTGGACTAAGTCGGGGGAAGAACCCATCACGCTGCCTTCTGCGGAATCGCCTGTCTTTGTTCGTTGACCGAAGGAATGTCGCTGGAGAGGATTTATCTTGGAGGTTCAGGAAGATCTAGATAAATGACCGTATTCCTAAACCGCTCTGGATTCTCAACCTTGTTGGGACCCTGTCTCTGCCTTAGCTTTAATTCTCGGCGGAAGATATCTCGTTGGCATGGGATCGCGAAAGGAGTCCAGCCAAGCAACGAGCTTCACATTCGCCGGCCCGTCCAAGACTCTTGGTCGAACGATTCCCCGCACCCAGGAAAGGAAGAAGCGTAGGTCTACCAACAAGCGCCGGGGTAGCGAGCCTGCATAGTGCCGATTTATGAACAATCCATTGCGCCGTTGGTAGTACGTACGCCAAGCCGGCTGTGCGGAAGTCGTGTAGGGGAGTAACCGCACCATTTTGGCTGCCGTCACGCTATGAAGTGGACCGAGCCCAAGCCGCAAAATCCGCCTGCTGTATTCGCCATCCTCACCCCATGTGAAGAAGTCCTGCCTTGGAAGTCCAGCGGCGGAAACGACGGAGCGGTGAATCAAAGGACCTTCAAATGACACATGCCCCACCCCAACAGACTCTGGAATTCGGCCTGGACGCGAGACATATTCTGCAAGAGAAACTCGAGCTTCCCCACAGACGTCATTCTGATCAACAACATCTCCTTCCAGAGAGATATGCAGAGGCGCGACAACGTTGGCATTCAACGAGGCATTCACAAGAGATTGGAGACAGTTAGGTTCGGGACGAACATCGTCGTCCATGATCCAGATGTGCTCAAATCCCTGATGGTACGCAAGCTCCATGCCATGGTGAAATCCACCTGCGCCCCCGACGTTTTCGGGCATCCGGATGTATTTAACTGAATCCGCATAGCGCTCTTGAATCAGTTGGTCGGTGCCGTCGGTCGATGCATTGTCAATCACGTAGAGCGCGTTGACAGGCCTCGATTGCGCCAGGATTCCGTCGAGGCATTGGCACAACAGGTCTTTCCGATTGAACGTGACCACAACCGCAGCCACTGTCGAGTTGGTTGGAGTTGAATTCATAGTCTCCTGCAAGGGAATTAGGCTTTCGGCGATTCGCTATTCGCGCGCGAGCTGAGCAGTTCAAGCCCGATGTGAATGAGAAACTGCGGACCGTCGAGTAGATCGCGCCGCCAAAGCTTTCTGGGCTCCTTGAGGAACCGGTAAACCCACTCGAACCCCATATCGCCAATCCAACCCGGGCAGCGCGGCACCGTGCCCGCGACGAAAGCAAAGGCGGCTCCAACACCGATGGCAACCGGCACCTTGAGCCGGTCAAGCCTTTCGTGGATCCAGAGATCCTGCTTCGGCATTCCCAGGCCAACCCATAAAACATCGGGCTGCGACGCGTTGATGCGATCGATGGCCTGCTGATCCTCTTCAGGCGTCAGAGGCCGAAAGGGCGGAGAAAAGCTGCCGGCTATCTCATGGTTGGGAAAGTCATTCGCAACCACCTTGCGCAAGGTATCTAAAGTTGATTCGGTGTCGCCGTAGAAGTAACTACGCAATTTCCTGTTATTTCCCCTTCGGAAAAACTCGCGCATGATCTCTGCGCCCGGTGCACGCTGGGCGTTGCCGTGCCCGCGCAGGCGCGCCACCCACACCGGGGCGATTCCGTCCGGCACCCACAACTCAGCACTATTGAGAATCGTCTGCAACTGCGGATTGCGATGTGCTTCCCATAGGCCGTGAAAACCCGTGACCACCACTCTGCGGCATTTCCCGTCGCGCCTTTCGATCCACTCTTCGATGCGATCGACCGTGCGCGACACCGACACGAGATTGACTCGCGAGCCGAGCACATGGACAGATGGCTCTGTATTTGCGAGACTCAGGGATTCCTTGCCATTCATTAAAGTTCTCTTCAGACCGATGAAGTGTTGGTGAATTGCCCAGTTGCGCCGGGACCGGCTCAGCTGGCCTTTGCGTTGCGATCGTAGTTGTAGCGGTAATGCTTGTAGTAGGTGTACGCATCCGAAGACGTGTTTTGCGTAACCTGATTGAGGATTACGCCAATCACGTTGGCATGGACACGTTGCAACATGTTCACTACGGCGCCGACGGCCCTGCGCCTGGTTTCCCCAGCCCGGCTGATGATGACGACGCCATCAGCTGTCGCTGACATCTGCAAGCACTCAGCAAAACCCAGAAGAGGCGGCGAATCGAGAATCACCAGGTCAAACTCCTTGGCGAACTCATCGAGGAGAACCGCAAGTTTCGGACCGATTAGGTCGGCAGCGCGGTGAGAGCCAGGACCGGACGGCAGAATGGTGAGGTTTGGTCTGCCATCGGAATACAGCAGCACATCTTTCCACGTGGCCGTGCCGGTGAGAACATTGGACAGGCCTTCGAGAGGAGACAATCCGAACCGGGAATGAATGCTAGGCCGGCGAAGGTCGCCATCCACAAGCAATGTCTTCTTGCCACTGGCAGCGTTGGCAATCGCAAGGTGCACTGCCAATGTCGTTTTCCCTTCCGCCGGCTCTGCGCTGGTAACCACGAGCGAACGCAGGCGCTGATCGAGGTCGCTGAGCAAGATTGTATTGCGGATGGTGCGAACCGACTCTTCATAATTTGAGATTGAGCTGTAATATCGCTTTCGGTTGGCGTTTGCGATCTCCGGTTGCAGGATGCTAGTGGACTTATTGGCAGGCTTCGGCACGATCCAGGAACTCCGGTCCAGCGGCAACAAGCCGATGACATCGGTGCGGAGAAACCGGCTGGCCTGTTCAGGATCCCGCAGGGTCGTGTCCAAGCTATCGAGGAAGACACCTGCGCCGATAGCCAGAATCGCCGAGAAAAGAAACGCGAGCAGGAGATTCTCCTTGGTATCCGGGTAGACCGGGCTGGAAGATGGCCGCGCATAGTCGGCGATGCGGATGTTGTTGTTCTGGAATCCCGCGTTGATGTCGGCTTCGTGAATCTTGGTGACCAGCTGATCGTAAAGGGTCTTGTCTGCCGCGGCTTCCTGCTTCAGCTGCTGATACTGAAAAGAACTCGCGTTCAGGTGATCCCATTCAGCCTTCGTCTCTTCAACAGCAGTCTTCAGCATCCGTTCGCGGTTTTGGCTCTTTTTGTAAGACACGGTGACGCGATCGCTGATGTTGTGTAGCTCTTCCTGCACCTGCTTCTCGATTTCAGTCACTTGAGAAGCAGCCTTGTGGTACTCGGGATGATTGGTGCCGTAGGTCGCTTTGATTTCGGCAAATCGCTGACGAGCTTGATTGAGAGTGTCGACCAGCCGCGTTAGCGTCTGGCCTTGCGATGATGCCTCCGCCGCTTCGATCGAGCCGGATTTTACCGCGTTGAAATCTGCCTCGTCGCGGACGCGATCGGATTGCGCACTCGTGTAATCCGTATTCAATTGCAGCAGTCGCGCCGAAAGGATGCTGCCCTTCTCTTCCGGGTTGATGACTTCGTATTCTCTTTCAAATTGAGTAAGCGCCATGTTCGAGCGCTCCATTTTTGCTTTCAATTCATCCAGCTGCTTCTCCATGAAAGAGGACAGGGCGGCGGAAGATCGAATGCGAATATCATACGTATGAGCCACGTAAGACTTTGCAATGGCATTCGCCACGTCGGCGGCGGCACGCGGATCGGGCGCGCGGTAGTTGATAAGCAACAGATATGTATTTGTAGGCCGATTCACCCGCAGGCCGTCGAGAGAGACCGGCGCATCTGCTTTCTTTTGCGCATCCGCCTGGCTCTGCTTCTTGGTCGCCTTACTCTGTGCAAGTAGATTGAACTCTTCTGCCACCGGGCGCAGCACTGCGTCCGACTGGATGAGCCTCATCTGCGTAGCGAGAAAGATATCCGGATCCTGGGTGTTGGTTGCCACATTCGCTTCCTGGCCGACAACTGCCACAGGAGCCTGAATGTCGACATCGATCGTGGCGGTTGACTCGTAGATCGGCTTGAGGCGCGCTGATACTAACAGGGTTGCGAGCACGCACACCGAGACGAATGCGGCCATCTTCCAGGCATGCCGGCGCAGAATCCAGAGATAATGAGGAAGAGGAAAGGAAATCCCCTCGTGCTCGAGCCCTGGCACCATCGGAGCGGGCGGGTATTGGAGCTGGATAGCGTGACCTCGAGAGGCCGAATTGGAGATTTCAGGGTTCAATGTCTCGTTATCACTCATTGTTTTGTCCTGCGTGAACTCGGTAGTTATTGGGCTAGATAGACTAAGGTCCCGGCGACGCCAGCACTGAGCGTCAAAGCCCTGTCCAAAGTGGTGAATGCTGTTTTCTTGCCGCTCGCTTCAGGGATGTACAAAATGTCGTTCGACATGAGCGCAACATCCGGAGCTTTGCGCTGCATGATCTTCTTCAATTGAATTTGGATCTCCGCTTTCCCGCCGCCGGGCCCATTTTCGCGATAGATGTATGCAATGGGCTTGTAATAGTGGTCGAGGCCTTCAGAGAGAGCCAGCACCTTCATGACGCTGCTCTCAGAGCCGCCGCCTATCACAAAGGCGCCCGGCCGCTTTACATCCCCCACGACATATACCCGGCCAGCTTCGGCCACGCGGACCTCTTCACCGCCCTGCAGCCACAGGTTCAGCGCGGGATCCTTCTCACTGAGGAGATCCCGGATCGGAATTCGCTGAACCGACGTGGTCGTTTTATTCTCCGAATCAGTTTGCAGGCGACTTACGACAATCTCGGCTCCGGCGGTTTCCGTGAGCCCACCTGCCTGCGAGATCGCATCAAGCAAAGTCACCCGGCCGGTGGCCTGGAATGTCACCGGCGTTCGCACCGCACCGACCACGTGAATCGGGCGGCTGCGATACTCAACGACGGAAACGGACACCACAGGATTGACAAGAACGTCCTCTTCGGTCAATGCGCTCCTGATTGCAACCTCCAAATCCGCAGGAAGAAGTCCGGCAGCCTGGATCGATTTATGGAGCATGGGAAGGCGAATCTTGCCGTCTGCGTCAACTCGAATGGAACGTGTCAATTCGGGCGAGTCATAAACCGTCAGTCCAATCAAGTCATCGGGCCCGATTGTCTGCAGCGGAAGATTCGGCGATTCGCTCACCGTGGGTGGAGCAGAAGACGCGTGCGAAGTGGATTGCAGCTGCTGCGCACTCGCTGCGCAGAGTGTGATGAACGCCTGCGCTAGCACCAACCCCGTCGTGCTCAACCGCATAGCGCTGCACGACCCAATTCTCATTCGTGGACGATCGAAGGCGCGCGATCCTGAGAGTAACATCTCCATGAAGTTCAACCATCCTTTTCAGCTTTCGTAGTTGTGAGCATCTGAACGAGCTGCATGATGTTTCGGCCCTAGTTGGTGATTTGTGCGCGAAACCCTATCCAGGCATTTGCCATACAGGCTTTCTCGCGATGATCGACGAGAGATTGCAAAGCATCTCGGGTTAGGTAAGATTCGCTTCATCCCGCAGCTCCAGACCAACGCCGCCGCAAAGAGCTTCTGACCTCATGTGACCGCTCAGAATCAGTTGCCCTGATAGTTCGCTCCGAGTCGACTCGAACTGGCCGGCGTAGGTCACGAGAGTCGCACACCGATAGACACAGCAAAGCGTCCCTGCCAATTCGTTCCATCGAACGCGCAATCGATTGCAGATGAAGCCTCTCTCCTGCAAACTTCCCATGAAGAGCTCCGTAAGATCTCGCATCCGGACAGAAACAATCATCATCGCTCAACCTCAAGTTCTTTCAAGGGTCCTATACGTTCCGAGAGCTGTTCGATCTTTCTGTCCAAATTACTCATGTGAGCTCGGAACTCGTTCATCCAGGCGGCCAGTGCTTCTTGGTCGGTTGAGCGATTGACAAGCGATTGCATTGCGTCTCTCGTGAAATCAGACACACTTCGCGCTCCTGTTGATGCGCAGAGTTCCTGAAGGGCATGATATTCGTCCTCTGAAAGCCTCACGCTAATTACACGGGATCTTGGATTCAATATAGCCATGGCATCAATGGATTGATTCGTACAGGTGTTCGATCAAAGTCATGTCGCGTCAGCTGGTTTACCGGAATAGAGAGGAGTCGGTCTGAGCTAGGTTTGAAACGAACAGGCTTCGCCCCTGTGAGTCCCAAAACCAATTCCTTTCAGGAACGGACAACAGGGCCACTTTTCAACGCTAACGACGAATCGTCAACGCGGGAGTAAATATTGAACTTACTTTTCACGGAGCCTAGCACGTCATCAGTGTTCGTTAAAGAGAATTGTTAGACAGGCGTAGAACATTCTAGTAACACTGCGATCAACAAAGTAATCTAACGTTCGGTACACTGCGTCTCTCATTTTGCTTATGCACGTTGACAATTATTTGAAGCTGAGGGCAAAGCAACTACACACATGCGACGGCAGTCTATTAGATAGAACACTTACACTGAAGATCCTTCTGGCACTTGTGACTCGGGCGATATCGTTTGTTAAATGCTGACATAACAGATAAGTAACCAGAGCATTGGTGACCTGAGTGTCTCTGCAACTTGGCCCAAAGATCAGGACGGAAAAGTCTGTCGTGATTTACAGGATTGACAAACAGACCTGCTCTAGCCAGGCCTCGCAGCAGCGTAGCGTGCATGAGATTTCTTGTTGATGAGAGCGGAGAATATGCGGCCTCCGTCAGCTAGATCTCTATGACCTGACTCCAAAGTTCGTCTGGATTGGCGTCTGAAATCATCAAGCAGATTTGTTTTCTGCTTCGCCTTCATGAAGAAATTCATTTTGGTTAAGGAGAAGCCCGGGTCAAGGCCGTAGCCAAGCCCGCCAGGGTCGCTTGAAACCGTTGGTCCTCGCCCGCATCGAGCATGCAGGAAGGAGAATCAGCTTTCCACAGCTGCACAACATCTTCGGGAGGTGATATCCCAACGCCGAGTGAGGCCTAAGGGAGTTTTAAGTGTTCTGCCATGCGGGGATCTTTCGCCGCGCATCGAAAAGGTTCCACAACCAGCTTTGTGTTCAGGCATTCATCGCGGAACCTGCCGTGGAAGCTCTCCACATGGGCGTTCTCGGTTGGCTGCAGGGCCGCAGGCGCCGAGAGCCGAACCGCAAATGTCCCCGCGCCAACGCCGGCAGCTCCTGGCGCAACGAGGCATCATTACGACGGTTCTGATAGCGGCAACTCGATCTCGGCACGTTCATCAGCTCGCAGACGCGGCGCTCGCTGGCCAGAAACCCGTTCCGCGAGCGCCTTAACTCTGCTCTTCGTTTTACAAGCCCAGTGAGTTTGTCGAATCACCGATTGCAAAATGTCCTTATCCAGGCTCAGATCCGCAACCGGCTTTTTCAATCGTACGTTCTCGTCGCGGAGATGCTTGACCTCTTCTGCCTTACTCACATCTACGCCAGCAAGCCGTGGAGACTCTACGAGGGCAGTGAGCTCCCCCCGTCGCAGGATCGCATTCTTGCTTAAACCTACCGCGAGCACGGAGGTGGCTTGCGCGGAGGAGGAGGTGGCGGCGGCGGTGGCGGTGGCGGAGGCGGAGGAGGAGGCGGCGGTGGCGGCTTGTGCGGCGGCGGCGGCGGCGGAGGTGGAGGTGGAGGTGGAGGCGGAGGTGGTTCCCCTGGGTCGTGGCCCGAGTCGGCTGCGATAGGATGGCTCGGGAAAGCGGAACTAGGTGAACTCGATCCAGTCTTCCCTTCGCCTTTACTAGCCAAGCGAATCGGTTCTTGGCCAGATGCCAAATTCCCAATTGATCGAGCGGAACCAGCGGCGGATGGCAAAGCACTGGACTGAGTAACTTTGAAAGTAGAGTTCTCGCGCGAATCTGAATGGAGCAGGCCTGGAATGGGAATGGTGCTGACGCTCCTCGATGCCAGAATCCCGGACAGCTTGCCATTCTCACGCAGTTCAAGGCTTCCACTCAGTACTTGGACAGTGACAGATTTGTCTTCAGAAACTGCAAGAATTCCAGACGCCGGTTCCCCCGCCGATATCAGTTCGACCCCGCTCACTTCAATAGTGACATCGCGCAAAGAGGTCCATTCGACAGTTCCCGAAACAAGAGTGAACCCGTTTGGATTCACTCTGACGTGCGACCTACCTGATAGCCTGAGTTCTCCTCCCGTCTGCAGAAGACGCAACACGGCTGAGTTTGAGGAGGTTTCAATCACGGTTCCGTCAAAGACTGTAGCATCGCCTTTTACCGGATACCCGTCGACGCGAGTGCCACCACCCCACGAAATCACGGTCCCGATAGATGCGGGAAGGGCATTGGCATGTGCACTTGCCATGATGACAGCAGCTAAGGCTAGGGCTGGCAACCTGGAGTTCATATACAACTCCGTTAGATGACGGCGGCGAACTCGTCATTCCGTGCAAAGAAGTATAACTCAAGTCGGTGATAAATTAAGTTGCTAATTTTTAGCATCAACGGGGGTCCTGTCATACATCTGTCACACTTCCGTGGGCACGTTAGGCACAGAAGGAGATTACGTGAGTGTTACTTTGAGCGCCGATACTCTATCGATCATCGACTACACGCTTGGCCCGGTGCTAGGCTAGTCATCAACCACCTTCTATGAGCCGTCTTTATCGACTTCTATTTGTTCTAGCTCGCGTCTTCGTCGTCTTGGCCTGCCTTTACGCTGTGTGGCTATCCTGGAGGTCGGCACGTGCCGATTCCCTGTTTAGAGAAGACTCAGCAAAGTCAATCCGTTCCGCAATTCGACTGGAGAACGACGCCTGGCCATACTACCTGCGCCTCTCGCAAGTCGATGACATTGATGCTTCAAACAGTCTGACCACGGCTATTCAATTCAATAGATTCGATGCAACGGCGGCCATCGAATTGGCGCTCCGCGATGAGGCAAATGGCGACTTCCCCAATGCGGAGCGACTCCTACTGCTGGCAAATGAAGTCGACCACACCTACGAGCCCCGCTGGAGCCTGGCCAATTTCTATCTGCGACGTGGAGATGAAGATGCATTTTGGAGATGGTCACAACGCGCAGCAGACACAGAACCTGAAGATCCAAATGCATTCTTCGAGGTGACCTCCCGGGTTTCGACCGACACGGATGAACTCGAGGAAAGAATCCTTCGACACAATCCTGTGCTAACGCGCAAATTTGTAAGCTTCCTACTTGGAAGGGGCCAGGTGGTGCAAGCAGGCCATATCTCTACCGATCTTCTGCGAATCGGAAAACTAGATGAGGACCGACCGCTCCTGCTATCTCTTGTTGACGCTCTGGTCGATGCTAACCAACCCCAGGCAGCAAATACTCTCTGGCAACAAATGATTGCTTCGCATTGGATTGATGGCAGTACAGTTCCAATCAATCCGGACTTCACGAAGGAGCCGATGCAGACCCACTTCGACTGGAACATAAAATCTTACGATGGGCTGCATTCCTGGACGGGCCCCGACGGGCTGCAAGCCGAGTTTACCGGCGATGAGCCGGAGGCCTGCGTTATCGCGGAACAAACGGTTCTTCTGACCCCGGGAGTCTATTCTTTCCAGTACACTTATCGCTCATCCGATATTCCTATCCAATCTGGCGTAAAGTGGGAAATCTTGAAATCACAATCAGATGAGGTCTTAGCTAGTTCATCCGACTTGTCGAGCGAAAAAGTCGCCAAGGGTGAGATCTCCTTTCCAGCCTTACCGGACACGCCTCTGCTTCGTGTGCGGCTCGCCTATCGCCGGGCACCCGGGACAGTTCGAATTACTGGAACCGTGATGGTATTATCAACCAAAATTCAGAAGGTTCCGCAAACATGAACTGCCCGCATTGCAACAGCCGCGACATTCGAGAATCTCGTAATGTCAAACTGCGCGACGCCGTGCACCGCCTGCGTGGTGAACGGACGCTGCGTTGCAGAGCATGCTGGCATCACTTCTATTCACTTGAGCCCTTTCCCGAGAGTTTGTTACGACAGAAACATCCCTTATCTGGCGGAGCGCTGAGACTCCAGAAAGCAAGACGTAAGAAGCGACGGAGGCAGTTGGCAATCGTAATGAGCGTGTTTGCGGCAAGTTTCTTTTTATTCTGGTTATTCCTGCGATTCCTGATGATGGATAAACGAGAACTCAGCGGCTCGGTCGGGCTAAATCATCATGTGCTGCTGTCAGCCGAGCAGCTCTCACGTGGTAAGGAGATATCTGCCAGCTAGGCGATGGAGAGTTCGTCACCCGCCATACGGGCCTCTGACTTGGCACAATCAGCCGTTGAAGGTCCGCGCATATTGCCCTCCAGGTAGGCGAGCCCGGGGCAGCGCGTGCAATACGATACGTGGTTACACTTGGAACATGTTGGCAGATCTCTGACGTGAACTGATCGCAGCTCGAGGAGTGCTGGCGATTTTCCCCAAAGCTCGCTGAACTTCTGCTTCCTCAGGTTCCCGCAAGGCATGGGAAATTGCACGCAGGGGTAAAGCTCAGCAGACGGCGAGATGTAGCAATAGGTGTGCCCGGCACTACAACTGAACCCGTCCAGCACGCTGTCGTCCACGGTTGAGGGTGGGCTGCAGAACTCCTGCACGTTCCCGACGAATTCCTCCTGCCGGAATAGATCTTTCAATTGATCATTGGGGATCCGGAGCTGCACGAGCGACGTGTCGCCATTGAACTTCGGCGTGATTGTCGGATCGACCACAAAACTTACGCCAAGCTCCTGCGCCAGTTTGTGAACACCTCGCGCGCTCGCAGCGTTTTGCTTCATGAGAACGTTGGTTATTGAGACCTTGACGCCTTCTGATTTTAGGTGCCCGATTGCTGCAACCGTACGTTTCAATGAGCCAGGGAGCTTGGTGATGGCATCGTGGACTTCGTCCTTATCGGAATAAACGCTTATCTGCACCTGCTCGATTCCAAGTTGACGGAGCCTGCGAGCCTCGGCTGCGCGGATCATGACTGCATTCGTTTTCAGCTTCACATTGAAGCCTAACGCCCGAGCGGCTCCGAGAATCTCAAAGCAGTCCCGCCGAAGCAGAGGTTCTCCTCCACTGATGCTCAGAAAGAATGTCCCCGCCGCCGCCAATTGGCGAAGAACTTCTTTGATCTCGTCTGTGCTCATTTCGTCCCGGCCCTCGTGATCGAGATAGCAATGAATGCACCTCTCATTACAGCGCCAGGTTATATCGAGTTGCGCACTCAGCGGTATGCCTAGTGTGGCTGCCTTCTCGTTCAAATCATCCATCAGGCTCATCGGGACTCCGTATCGGTAATGGGATGGTCAGCGATCCGCACGATCCCATGCTGACTGAGGCGTTCCACGAATCGTTCCGCATCTTTCAGGGCTGGCTCCAAATCGACATCGAAGATCGTGCAGATCTTTTCTTTGACGATCTGCGCGAGCGGTGTTTTCCCGTCCATCGCTTCCCAAATGGCCGTTCCCGCGACGTTGATCGAGAACAGGGTCGAATCTGCCGGAGACATCACAATGGCTTCGTCACCAAGCACCCGTGAAGCGATAGCGGAGCTTCTCAACACATACGTATCAACACTCATCTTCTTATCCAATCAAATCCCAAGCGCGCTGGTCGGGCTGAAACGAAAGTTGAAATACAGGAACCTTCTCGAGAAATGCGCATGCCGACTCGAACACGAGGTTCACCAGTTTTGGATCTCTTGCAAAGAAAAGGATGTTTCGCATCAAGCTCTGGATTGCCTTCTCCGGTGGTACCGGATCGATCCTGTTCTCATTAGCCTTGTGCAGAAGAAAAACCGCTGCGATCGGGGCCGATGTATTCTCACCCACCTTGCCGAAATCCCCGGCAAACGGAGTACCGTGAGCAACGTATCCACCACCGTGCCTCTTGATGTAAGAAATCTCGTCGGTGAGGATCTGCACGTCAGAGGGAGCAAGCCGCACCATCGTGGTCTTACCGGCTCCGGATAGACCCGAGAACAGGAAAGCATGATCGCTTCGGACAACGCTGGACGCATGAAGCAGGAATCCGCCTTCTTCTGCAATCAGCAGACCGTGTAACAAACGAAGAAGCGTATCGATCGAGTATAGGTTTGGAGACTGAGATATTCTCCCCTTGCGGGTCACAGAGTCCCAAACGGCACTAAAATCGCCGCGTTCCATGTGCCATTTCCCTTGTTCCGACCACAACTGAATGTCGGAGTCAGGATCGAATGTTTCCGGCGGCACCAGGCTGATTTCAAAATCAATATCTGACCCGCGAGCCGTAGAGCCGAACGCCGCATAACGATGGATGAGCATCTGCGCGAACTCCCCATCAGTGGTTCGAAAAGCGATCGGAATCCCACCGACGCTGATGACCACGGACTGACACTCGGTTGTCTCTATTGGCGTCATGAGTACCGGGATTCTACACCACTGCCGCTTGATTTGCTGCGCCGTTTATGGTGTCTCTTCTAGCACAATAGTCACCGGCAACGCGCTTACTTCTGCGCAAATGCGCGCCTGGCAGTCAATCGCCAGACCCTCAAGAACGGATACAGAGGGGCCAGCAAGAGAGGCAACCGATAGGCATCAAAGTCCTCGATCGCCGGACACAGCACGCTGCCCAGTACGAGCTGGGCTCGGTCCAGGAGAGACTCGCCGGCGGTCCGAGCTAACAGCCATCGCAGACTCGATGTATTCAGGGTGGGAGCAGGCGATGGCCATATCTCCTCGGCGACGCGCCTGGCAAGGCCATCGATATAGGCATCTTTCGCAATCTGGCCCATCACTTCGGTCGGCAGCGGAATGCCCCAGAACTGGTTGACAAGGTGTAAAGTCAGCAGCACCAACCTGCGGGTATTCGAATCCCTGAGATGGCTCATCACAATCGTCCAGTCCAGGTTGGGCTCCGCAGACAACACGTGCGCAACATCTGCGAGATGCACTATATGCATCCACCCGTGGTGGCCGGCATGCAGACAAGCAGTCACCAATGTGTCTTCGGGACTGAAGGTTGGAATCTTTCCAGTCAGGAATGGAACGTGTCTGACTCGGCTCCAGATGCCGCTCATGTCGATCGAGCGCGCTTTGAACCTTTGTACGATTCGGCTGTGGAGATCGATCTCAGTTTCACCTGGACCCCTGAACGTGTGCTGGAAGCCGAAGCGAAATGACAACGTTTGCTGACTGCGGCTGAGCCCAAATCTGTCCCTGAAGCCCATTTCCTCGAGAATATCCCGCGTTCTGGCAAGGTCCTCGCGGCGCACGATGATGTCGAGATCATTCGACTGGCGAAGGGTGCAATCTCCGTAGTACATCCGCCCCAGAAGCGGACCCTTGTACGAGATATGTCGGATATCCTCTGCGGACAAGCACTCAGAGACTTGCAGGAGCTTCGCCGCAAGCAATAGGTTGGTCCGTGCGATAGTCCGGCTTTCCGATTTCAATCTTTCAAGCGCACTCGGCGGAACTCTTTCCTTCCATCTCTCGCTCAGGAAAGAAAACAGAAGTGGCGCCAGACGGTGTTCGTCCGCCAATTCAAGAAGACGGTTCCACTCGAAGTCCCTCGTGAGAACGCTCTCAAGGCAATCGCACCCCTCTTTCTCTGCGCGGACCTGGGCTACGTTCAACAGAACGCGAAGAATGGCGTCGCTCGTCTGTTTGGCAGGCCCGTTCATCGGCTTTGTTCCACCGCTCCCAGGCTGCCTAGTTTCTTCACCAGGGCGCCTGTGACCCGGCGGCTCACACCGGAACCTCTCAGAAGCCACGAAAGCGGCTTGTGCCAGTGCCTGGACTCCACCGCCATGCATTTCCTGCCGCGTTGGACCTTGACGACTCTCCCGATCAGATCGGGGCGCTTCACAGGGGGATCTGCGGAGGGCAACGCATCGCCGCGCGCAACGAGATGATCGTCCACCACACTCATGACACGATGTACCGTTAATCTTCCGTTATTTGAGAAGAGAACAACCTGGCCCGGCTGCAGCTCCTTGAAGTTACATCTGCGCACGGTTACCAGGTCTCCGGGCCAAAGAGCGGGAAGCATACTCCCACCGCTGATCTTCAGCAGGACCTCGCCCTTGCGGCGCGCGACTTCGGCAACCATCTCCGACCAGACTGCCGAAGCTCGGATAGGAGAGATCATTCGCGTTCAGGAGGCTTTCCTGCTCGACTTGCACTGCGTCTGGGTAGGCCCGGTCTTGCCGCAGGCCATAGCACTCGTCTCAAAGACGCGTTCGCACTGGAAGTCCGGCTTCTGATATGGCATCTTGATTCGCGAAGCCACATCGCCTTCGTCGATCACAGAACCATGAGCATCGGCCTGTATTGGCTCGTCCATCATTTCCCCATTTCCAAGACCATTTTGGAATCATTCAACTGATCAAGCCTTCTCACCGGAAGAATTCTTACTCCAGGCCTGTGGTTTGCTTATGTGACAATCTTAACTCAGTCCTGACTGCGTGAGTTGGAAGCCGCACGTGCCCCAGCTTGCCGTCTTTCCGGATTGGGAAGAGTTCCCACTTGAGCTACCGATGACATAGGTCAGCGATGTCGTGCCGCTCACGGTGGCCACCGTCCATGTTCCGTTGTAGGTCGCAGGTATTGTACCGGTGAATCCGGACACCACGATCGTGTTCCCGACTGAGAAGTTAAGGCCAGTGCCAGTTAGCGTGACTGTTGTGCTCACGTTGCTTCCGTTGACAGTGAACGATTTGCAACTTCCGGATGAGGCTCCGGCTCCCACGTTTCCGGCGGCTAGACCTGAGAAGTACAGGTTTGCCAGACTCGAAGTGCTCGAGCTGTTATCCACAATAATGCCGCTAGTACCTCCTGTAGCACTTGGCGTCGTCTGCGTGGTCAAGGAGCCGATACTTCCTCCACTGGTAACCGTCGAGCTGTTAATCCATCCATCGGTGGCACTCGAACCGACCCCTAGAAAGATCTTCGACGTGCTATTGCTCGTGAAGTAGGTCAGAGGAGAACACTCATCACCACTTGATGTGCCGGAAGGTGTCAAAGTACTTCCGCTTCCTAGCACGCCGCCATTCTCCGGAAATGAGAAGCTATAGAGTTCTGGATTTACCGGCTGACCACCTTGCCCAGTGGTAACAGTCTGGGTTCCACACACATAAACGTATCCGGCCGTACCGCTATATACATTGTCATCCAAAGCTGGCGCGTGCAAATTGTTTGTCGCACAACTGTTATGACTCTTGCCGATATTCTCAGCCGAAACATTAGCTAGACCAGTCGATTGCTCAGATGCTACGTAGAGCACGCCATTGGTACTTCCCGAATTGCAACTGGACGTCGCAAATACATATGTAAGTAGGCCTGTACCCTCCATTACGATCACAGGCGGATCAACAATCGCTGCAGATCCCACTTGAAGAGAGTTCGTTCCGGAAATCGCTGTACCATCCGACGCCTTGCGTGCATAAAGATACCCGTTGCTCGCACCCACAAGAACCACGTTGTTCATCTGATCCAGTACAGGCCCGGTCAGGGTGCCGGGGGTGTTGGGAAGCGCCGCGGACCAAACTAGAGAGGGGGAGACGCTTTTAGAGATCGCTCCAAAGATCGGCGATATCTTATAGAGAGTTCCGCCGTCATCTCCAACGTAGGCCGCATCATTGAAGTAATCCACGAACATCGGCGAGTTTGTATTTGTGGTTGACGAGTACGAGTAGTGAACCTCCGTTCCAGTGCCTGGATAGGTCACCGGAGCGCCGGCAGCTGTGCCATTCGAGGATCCGGTTGCGTACTTCACGACATGCAGCGTAGCCTTGCCCGACTCATTGTCGATAAAGGCCACCTGCTGACCGTTGTCACTATACGAAATGACCGGCGAGGTCGTGATCGGTCCCGAGGTTGCGTATGCAAATATTACCTGCGGATTCGTAGCGCAGCCGTTGGCAGAACCGTAGAGATTGTTGACTGCAATGAGGTTTGCTTGTCCCGCTCCAGAGGCTGTATTCCCCGCCACGTTTAGTCCAAAAACAACCCAATCGGAGCAACTTGCCGCGCCGCTAGTATTAAAGCTATATTTGGCCGGGCTCATGTTCTGCGCTACCGAACCCTTCGCGAGCGACACCGCCCAGTCAATGCTCAGTTTCCCTTTTTTAGTCGTCGAACGACCTGTGCTCGCTTCCAGGGGATTGTACGCATCTCGAGACAATACATTTTCCCGGAGATATTGGTTTCGCAGATATCGCGGGTCCCCCTCCATCTTCCTCACCTCAGCCAGCGTGCTGCCCGGATGATAGGCAACATGCTTGTAACTCCAGTCGATTGGAAACCCGGCGACCTCTTGTTGCTGCGCCTGAACAGAGAGGGAAGTTAACCAGACGGATAGGACCAGCCCGGTTATGCACATGAAAAAGGTGCGATCTTGCTTTCTACGCATGGCGCGAAATCTCCAATTCCTTTCGCGATCAGCATCACGAATTGAATGTGGTGCGGCCGGGAAAAGATTTATCTCAAGTCTGATGTGGTGGATTCTATCGCCTCCTAACACAAAAGCAACACCCGACAGGAACCTATTCCATCTCTTTTAGGTAACAATTACTTCAGGCCGCGGCTTGTTCGCGCCCATATGTAGGACAAATGAAATACAAATCGCGGCCGCCCCGACTCAAACTATCCTTGCGATAGAGTTGAAATGGAACTCCCACGTCGCGCCCCATAGAGACACCCCAGCAGCGCAAACATCCAACCCGACACGGCAGGTCGAGGAAAGGGGTAGTCAACGCATGCATGCAGCATGACTGCGAGAATCCCTAACCCCCACGGTCGTCTGATTGCCGTCGGGATGGCAAATACAAACGGGACCAAAATGATGATCAGGAATGGAATACCGCCTTCTGCTGCAAATTGAGCCCAGTCATCGTGGGCGAAGTTCGCATAGAAGTCCACATCGCGAACGGCGTACTTTTGAAACACCTGCGGATACGTTCCCAATCCATAGCCGGTGAGCGGCCTGTCGTGCGCCATTCCCAGGGCAGCAGCGAGCAGTTCCCTGCGCCCCTCAAACTTATCGTGTGTTTCGATGCGCTCCCACACGTGCTGCCAGCCCACAGCAACGGTAAGGCTCGTGGCGAGCAGAACGCAGGCAGCTGCGATCTGAATTGCGGAACGATTTGTTGCTCTTGTGATCGGGTCGCGTAGTTTCACCAAACTCAAGGTCAGCATGGTCAGGAGCTCCAGAGTGCAAAGCAAGGCGCCCGCCCTCGAGCTCGCACCGATTGCAGATGCATATAACAACCCCGCGCAGATCGCATACCACCAGGAGCGCCATGTCTCCCGCATGGCCCTCCACAGCGCCACAGGAAGGGCCAATTCAACAAACTGCGCATAGTTGTTCGCATTGGGGAACGTCCCGTAGACATCCGGGTATCCGCTCGAGAATATCCAGAGCACGTGTCCCTCCGACGTAAACAGCTGCGTGAGGCAGAGAAGAGCCATGCATGTTGCAAAACCTATAAAGATGGAAAGGAACAAGCGACGCCTGATCTCGTCCCGAGTGATCACTCGGCTCAGAAAGAAAACTCCCGCGAGCGCTCCCCAGCGGAGTGTGGCTGCACGCGTATCGAAGGTTGCGGAGGTCGTGTGCGCCAGTATCTGGAAAATACCCCAGGCCGGAGCCAGGTAGATCAGGTACGCAGGCCAGCCGCCGCTGTCCGATTCGTTTTGATCGCGCCACAATCCGGCGAGCATGTACGCAGCAACAAGGGTATAGACCCCGATCTCAAAAGAACCGAGCATCCAGCCACTTTCCACAAAAACGGTAGCCGTGGCAAAAACCAGCAGCGAGATGAGCATGGTACCGATGATTGCTTCCAGATCACGGAATCGAATTCCCCTCAGATTACGCATCCTTACCTTCTCGCAATGGACAGTGAAATATTCACGTATTGTATGCTCGTTTCCACTAACGGGCATAGCCTCCAGTGGTGCTAAGAAAAGCATTCGATACTCACCGTGCTCTGTTGAGGAGGTGCTTTCCCCATTCTGCATCGCATTTCCCCTTCTGGCGTGCCGTCCTCGAACCTCTCTAGGCCGAAGTACTGTTTTTGTCTCCCAGCCAGTGGTAAATAAGTCGTGTTGGCGGGGAAGAAAGGCGAAAGGAGAGATACTAGGTCGGCAATTTGAGGCTCGTTTTAGGCGAAAAGTGTTCCATAAGTCCGCATGAGATGTTGGGGAAGTGCCTTTCCTGCCCTTTCGGCGGAAATCTCCCGACCGTAAGTTTGGCGTGTGGCCTTGAGGCGGCGAACTCTTTCGTCACCTCCGGCTTTTCGGGTCCCGACCCCGGGCTAAGCACAGTTGGGCCGATCCGCCAAAA
>Ga0326728_10003722_pt1 | contig 46584 bp, 48 predicted proteins | sample MB3enrmetagenome_FD_207602 | JGI IMG/M metagenome (GOLD analysis project Ga0326728, IMG submission 207602) | Lab enriched peat soil microbial communities from McLean, Ithaca, NY, United States - MB31MN | ecosystem: Environmental > Terrestrial > Soil > Wetlands > Peat | place: USA: New York...
CAAAAGCGGCCAGCCCCTTCGGGGAGGCCCGCCCTCGGGACTTGCGCGTCGTTGCGTCTGTTCACCGTGCGGGCATCACGCTTTCACAGCCGCGCCTAGCGCAAGTCCCGATTTCGGGCCTTCGCATAGGGCATTATTTAGGTTCCTATCAATAAGTGAAGGCGATGGAGTTCGCCTTGCGTCCTCCGCATGATGCGAATGCGGTGTTTCGCGAACCGCCTGAAAAGATTTTTTCAGACTGATGACTCCTGCGCGATTTTGAAAAATGACCGCAGGAGTATTTTTTTGCTTTACGGACAACTATACGCTGTGGCAAGCGGCCGGGCAGCAGGGGGCCGCGCGCGAAGAAAACGCCGACGAGGTTTTTCATGGACAGATTCCTTATTGTTTTTATAGGCGGGGGCATGGGTTCCGGCGTACGTTATGGCGCTTCGCTTCTGGCGGGGAAAACGCTGGGCACGGGATTTGCGTGGGGCACGCTGCTGGTGAATCTCGCGGGATGTTTCCTTATAGGCGTCAATCTCGGGCTGGCGGAAAACACGAATATAATGCAGCCGTCGCTGCGTTTGTTTTTCGTGACGGGTTTTCTGGGCGGGCTGACGACTTTTTCAAGCTATGCGCTGGAAAGCGTGGTCGCCATGCGCGGCGGCGTCTTGGCCGCCATGCTCAATATAGCGGCAAACAATATCGCCGGGCTTGCGCTGGTGCTTGCCGGCGTCAAACTAGTCGAAATCTTCACAGGGGGCTAAATGGCTCTGCCATATACCGTAATAAAAATTTTCACCGGCGAGGAATGCACTTTCAGGGGCAAGCCGCTGCATGCGGCGATAGTTGATTTTGTCGCCGGGCTGGGCATAGCGGCGCGCTGTATCGTGACAAAGGGCGTATCGGGCTGCTACGAAGACGGCTCCGTCGCCACGCACGGCGTGGAGGCGATGTCCTACAATATGCCGCTTGAGATAACGGTAATGCTTCCGGAACGCGAAAGCGCAAAGACGCTCGCCGCGCTGGAGGGCATGATTTCCGACGGGATAATGTATGCCGAGAATCGCGGCGTGCTTGTGCATAAATTCCGCGGCAGGCTGCTGCCCGCCGGACTGCTGGTGCGCGACGTCATGACTCCCGGCCCGAAAACGCTGCCGGAGGGCGACAGCGCAGCATCGGCCCTCAAGCTGCTGATGTCGTCTGATTTTCACGGCCTTCCCATAGTGGACAGGGACGGACGGCCGTCCGGCATGGTTACGCACGGCGACCTGCTGCGTCGTGCGGGCGCGCAGCTGAAAACAGGGCTGCTGGCCGGTTTCGGAGCGGAGCAGCTAAAGGAACTTGAAACGCGGCTTGCCGCGGTACCATTGCGGGAAATGGCAAGCAGGCCGGTGGTGTCTGTTTCTGCGGACATGCCTCTTTCCGGCGCGGTGGATGTAATGCTGAAAAAAGGAGTAAAACGCCTGCCGGTGACGAATGCGCAGGGGAGGATATGCGGCATTCTTTCAAGACTGGACGTGTTTAAAACGATACTGGACAAAGCGCCTGCGCATGACGTCCCGCATCCCGGCATGTCCGGCGGGACCGTGGCATCAATAATGCGTTCCGATACGCCCGTCCTCCATCCTGACGCGCCCGTCTGGGAAGCGGTAAAGCTTATAGACACTACCGATATAAAAAGGGTGGCCGTTGTCGATGCCGGCGGCAGGCTGCTGGGGCTTATTTCGGACAGCGTGCTGCTGACCGCTTTTTCGGAACACCGGGCCGGGATATGGGATTTTTTTTTCGGACGGCTGCCGTTTACCGCGATAGGCAGAAAGCATGCCGGTTTTCTAAAGGCTTTGCGCGCAAAAACGGCGGGCGATATAATGCGCCGTGATATAGTGTCGGTCGGCGACAAAGATGCGCCGGGGAAAGCGCTCGCGCTCATGGTTGAGCGCGGGCTCAAGAGAATCCCGGTGCTGGATGCGGACGGCAGATTCGCCGGGATGCTCACCCGGGATGCGCTGCTGCGCTCGGCATGATTTTTCCACGCGGAGAACTTCCGTACATTTGTTGATATCAACTCTTTAATTTGTGCATAATTTTGTATAGTCTAATGTGTACGATCGGGACCGGCCGGGTTTCGCGGTCGCCGTCGTGGGGATTTATCTCGGTAATTACATAATTTCGATAGCGCGCATCAAAGCCCGGGGAGCAGCGGTATTGCGGACGAGGCGAAAATGCGGAGGCGATTATGCAGAACTGGAAATACATTTTCAACATGGATGACGGGCGCAGGCATGAGTTCGATGTAACGCTGGACGACAAGACCATGCAGGTGATCCCTTTGCTCAAGGGCACTCCTCCGGACTGGACGCTGCTGGAATTCCATAAATGCGACAACTGCCCGCTGCCTTATCACAAAAAATCCTGGTGCCCTATAGCAGTCAACGTTGCGTTGATGGTTAACGGTTTCGACGGCGTGATAAATTCCTCCAACGCCCATGTCGTTGTGGTAAATAAAGAACGCACGGTTTCCCGCCATGTTCCCATAGCCAGCGGGCTTTACTCGCTGCTCGGCATTTACATGGCAGCCAGCGGCTGCCCGGTTATGTCCAAACTGCGCCCGATGGCCTATTATCATCTGCCGTTCTCCACGGTGGAGGAGACCATATACCGCGTGCTTACGATGTATGTGACCGGCCAGTATTTCCGCGACAGAAAGGGCCTCGCGCCGGACTGGAAAATGGAGGAGCTGCGCGCCATGTACGGAGAGATACGCACCGTCAACCAGTGTTTTGCGGAAAGGATACGCGCCGCTGCCGAGAAGGACGTGGTCATAAATTCGCTTGTCAGCCTGGATGTTTTCGCGATGGCGATGACTGACATCACGGACCATCTGGGGGATATGCGCAAGCTGTTCGGTTCCTATCTGGACAACAAGTAGGAGGTGTCGGGAAATCAGGGTTTATACGGGGAGATATGAGTAAAAAATTGTTTTTCGCATTGATGCTTGCCGCCGTCTTTGCATCGGTTTCCCATGCGGCATCCGGAACTCCTGCGCCGGCCGTCAAGCAGCTCGACGTTTCACGGTTCAACAGAATATACGAAGAGCCCAAACAGGAAGCCAGGCCGCAGTTCAGCCTTTTTGCTCCGGAGACATGGACCGAATCCGGCGCGCTTGATTTCGCAAAAAAACACGGCAAAGCCCTTTCCATCATAGTTGTCGTCTTCATTATCCTTGCGGGCCTGCAAATACCGCGCATGATACGCCCGGAGCTCAAGGGGCTGGGGCCGTTCGATGTCCTTAAAAAACTCAAGGGTTATTCCGTCGGCAGATGGGAGCTGGCGGAGATAAACGCTTTTGCCGCGGCCTGCGCCAAACTAAACAGGCTGAGCGTGCAACTGGCCGCAAAAATGGACGAACAGCAGTCCGAGGATTTTCTCGGCGCGCTTTATACGGCAGGCAGCTACACCCTTTTTGTGGAGGCGTTGTTCCTGCGCAAGGATGTTTTTGCCCGCCTCCCGGACGATCTTAACGTCGAATACGGCGCTTGCGGCGTTAACTGCGTAAAGCGGATGCCGGTCAAGAGCATGTCCGTCATAATAGGCGATCTGCGCGAAGTGGGCAGCGGCACGCTGTCCTTTCAGGCGGCAAACTCGCTTGCGCAGGTGCTTATGGTGGGGGGCATGAAGGAAAAGGCCGTGGAGCTGCTGCGCGCCATCCCTCCGGCAAAGATGCATAAGAGCACATGGGAGCTGTTTTTGGACGTCTGCGGCGCGGTGCATTCGCTGCCCGCCGAAGCCGTGGAGGCCATACCCGCCCAACTGCGCAGCAGGGTCGTTATGGCGCTTATAGACGAGGGGCACTCCGCCGCCGCGCGCAGGCTGCTGGACCGTCAGCCGCGCGAACAGTGGCATGTGGAAGATCATCTGGCATATTTTGCGCTTCAACTGGAGACCGACCTTGCGATGGCGAACGATTTTTATGCCGTGTTTGTGCGCAGCGTGGACTTGCGCGCGCACCCGGACGTGCACTATGCCGCCGCGCAGCGCTGCGAGAAAAAGGGCCATACCGACATGGCGATAACGATATACCGCCGCTTCATTTCGGAAGGCATAAACTATCACAATGTTTCCGCACGCTACGACAGCCTCAAAAAGAGCTTGGCCATAGCGGCGCGCAACTGCGCGATAATGTTCACCGATATAAAGGATTACACCAGCCGCAGTTCCTCCGAGCCCGCGGCGTTCATGATGGAGTATCTTAAAAAACACGACGACATGGTGGTGCCGCAGATACAGGCTTTCAAGGGCAAGATAGTCAAAAAGATGGGCGACGCGTTCCTGGCCGTTTTCGAAAGTTCCACCAACGCGGTGCTCTGCGGCGCGGCCATACAGAAGGTTCTTTCCGCGTACAATATCGGCAAGGATGAGCGCGACGCCATACACGTGCGCGTGGCGCTGCACGCCGGGGAGGTTTCGGTGGCCGCCGACGGCGACATCTACGGCGACGCCGTAAACATCGCCGCGCGCCTTGAAGGCGTGGCGCATGCCGACGAGATATGGTTCACCGACGCGGTGTGCCTGACGATGAACAAAAGCGACGTCAAATATACGCAGGTCGGGTATCAGAACTTCAAGGGCATAGAAAAGCCGGTCATGGTCTACAGGGTGGCCGCGCAGAAGGCCGAGTCCGGAACGCCGGCCTGAAGTCGGTATTTTGTTTGCAACAGGCGGGGACATTGCGTCCCCGCCTTTTTTATTTTTTCAGGGAAGATTTTATCCGCGTTGTTATGTCCCGCGCCAGCTTGTCGAGGCTTGCGGTTTCCAGCATGGTTTTGCGCGCGGCCGCGCCGAGCATGCGTTTTTGCGCGGCTGTCATTTTTGAAAGGCGCAGCAGTATGTCGCGCAGCGCGGCGGCGGAAAGCTTTGGATACATAAATCCGTTCTCTCCGTCGCGCACATAATGCGCCATCCAGTCCGTCCGGCGGCATACGGCGGGTTTCGCGCAGGCCATGGCCATGAAGGTTACGGCCATGCCGGCGGTAGGATTTAAGTGTTCGTCGCGCACCGGGACTACGGCGCCGGCGCTTTCGGCTATGTAATTTTTCAGGTTGCCGATATTTTTGTTGAAAGGCAGTATCTCTACGCGTCCGAGCAACGAGTCCGGCACTTTCACTTCGCTGTTGGAAATTATTTTAAGATTATAGGGGGTGTCCCGGACGGCGGAAAGGAGTTCGTCGAAATCGCGCCCCGTGCTGCCCGCCGAAATTATATAGTCCCCGTCGCCGCGGGCTGCCGGCGAATAATAATTGCAGTCTATGCAGTAGGGGCGCAGGCGCTGTTTTGCGGCGGGCAGCCCCATTTTCTCCCAAAGGCTCAAGTCCTCGAATTCCAGAAGATATCCGGCCTCGAACCTTGAAAGTATTTTTTTGTTTTCGGCTATTTGTGCCGAACGCAGTTTTTTAGCGTCCGGCGCCAGATGGTTGGCCACGAAATAAAACCTGTCCGTTTTTACCGCGCACAGCGTCCGCGCGAAGAAAAGCATGCGGTGCATTTTTATAGGCACATCGATGAAAACCGCCGCGTCGTATTGCCTGCGCAGCAGCGCGTTCGCGCGAGGCTCGTCCGCCGCGTGAACGCGCTCCCCCGCCATGTCGGGCGGCGGGTTCATGAACGCGTAAGGGCTGGTAAAGCAGTGTATTATGTCCAGCGTCCCGCTCGTGCCGCGGTTGAAATGCCGCACGAAGGCGCTTTCGAGATGCATATTTTCCGGGCTGTCCTCGAAGTTGCACAGCAGAAAACGCGGTTTGCGCAGGGAAGGCATACTTCAATTAAATCCGATAACGCGGGCATGGTCAAGCGCGCATTCGGGAAGGGGCGGGTGTCAGCTTCCGGCATGGCTTAAATCGGCGGCGTCTATTTTGGTGACGAAAGGGTATTGCGCCGCGCGCTGCACGGCGTCCGCGGGCATTTGGCCTTCCACGGTTATCAGGTATCCTGGGATGCCGCTTCCGTCGGCGAGCTGCGTAACTTTTGCCGCGACGGTGCGCTGCCAGACAAACCCCGCTCCGTCGTTTAGGCGCACGAGCGCCAGTTTCAAAAAATCGTACGGAGCCGTGTCCTGCGGCACGCGTAGAGTTATCATCACGTCCGAGGGCGGGGCCGTTATGCCTCGCAAGTATTGTTGTGCCGGCAGGCCGGAAATTATCCGCAGCGCCAGCGGATTTTTTGCCATGGCGGCCAGGCCGGGGCTGTCTGCCCAGCCGCGCACCGCGATGTCGCCGGTGGCGGATGTCACGTCGGGAACGTATGGTTTGAAGCCCGCGCTTGCCGAAAGGCTGGCTACCGCTTTTGAAAGCGGCATTGCCTGCGTGGAATGCACAAAAACCACGGCGAATTGCGGCGCGGGCATGGGGCATGACGCTTCGCCGAGCGGCGGCACCGCCACGGTCAGCGGGCCCGCTCCCGCCGAAGAACGTATGCGGTAATCGATATCGTAAAGCTGGTATTTCGGCACGGAATTAAGTTCGGAGGGCGCCGCGGCCACAAGTTCGGGAGAGTTCAGCTTGACCAGCAGCTCCTCCTCCTGCTGCCGCGCGGATTTCCGCGGCTTTGCGGGTTGCGGCTGTTCTTCGGTTTGCGAGTGCATGGCAAGCTCGCGGAGCTTTGCCTCAAGTTCGGGGGACGGAGCCGAATTGGACATGGAGTCGCGCAAATCGGACGGAGGCTGCGGATACTGTGATGTCGTAAATGTGATTACGTCCGGGATGTTTTGTCTGCGGTAGCCGTAGGCCGTTTCGACGAAATTCTGCACGCCGGGATCCGCATACGGATTTGCCGCGGCGACCGCCTTGTCCTGTGCGATAGCGCAGTCCGGCAGAAAAACCAATAGTAACAATGCAACTTCGCAAAATCTTGCCATGTATCTGTAAAATCTCCCGTACCTATCAAGTTTAGCCAGCCTGACGCCTGCGCACAAGAGCATTACGTACCCGTTTAACCGGGCTTTCGGCCCGGCTTAAAATAGGTCAAAAGTTCCATATATTATCTGGATAGCAACAAAACAAAAACCCGCCTTCGCGGGGCGGGTTTATATTTGCGCAGACAATAGACTTGCTCCCGAATAACATTCGGGGCATAAATTTCGGCTTTTGCCCTGTGGCTTCGCGGCATTCGGCTTACACACCCCGTTGGAGTGTGCGCGCCTCACGCCGCTTCGCTACAAGCCAAAATCCTGTATTTCTGCTTCCAAAGCTTATCCGGGAGCAAGTCTAATAATCAGCGGCGCAGCTTTACTATCTTTTCAAACAGCTCCAGATAGTGCGCTGCGGAAATATCCCAGGAAAAATCCTTTTTCATCCCGTTGCGCGCTATCTCGTTCCACTGTTTGCGTTCGCCGTAGGTGCGTATGGCGTTTGAAAGCGCGGAGTTTACGCAGGAGGCGTCCGGCACCTGCGCAAAGAACCCTGTCGCGGGCGAAGCGTCGGATACCGTATCGGCAAGACCGCCGGTATGCACGACCACCGGCACGGCGCCGTAGCGCATCGCTATCATCTGGCTGAGCCCGCAGGGCTCAAAGCGCGAGGGCATAAGGAAAATGTCGGAAGCGGCGTAAATCAGATGGGCCATTTCCTCGTCATGGCGCGCGCTGTAGGCTATGCGTCCCGGATAGAGGCGGGACAGCGAGGCGAAAGACTCCTGCACCGCATGGTCCCCGACGCCGAGCAGCGCAAACTGCGCTTTTTCCGCGAATGCGGGCATAAGCGCAGCCACGATATCGGTGCCTTTCTGGTAGTCCAGCCGCGAGACCATGCCGATAAGGGGCGTTTTGTCGTCGTTTGAAAGGCCGAGTTTTTCCTGAAGAATTTTCCTGCACGCTATTTTGCCTTTGGTGAAAGAGCGCGGCTCGTAACCGCGCGGCAGGAAGGAATCGGTTTCCGGGTCCCACAGCTCGGTGTCGATGCCGTTTATTATGCCGGTAAACGCCGTGCCGCGCGCGCGCAGCACGCCTTCCAGACCGCGTCCGAATTCCGGCTGCTCGCAGACTTCCCGCGCGTAAGTGGGGCTTACCGTGTTGACCCTGTCGGCGTACACAATGCCCGCCTTGAGGAAATTTATGCCGCCGTAATACTCCAGCTTGTTCGGCGAGAATTCCAGCCAGCCGAAACCGGCCTTGAAAAAAGTCTCGCGCGAGAAGCAGCCCTGATACGCCATGTTGTGTATCGTAAACATCGTGCCTGTGCGCGCGAAGAAGGCGTCTATGCGGTAAAGGGTTTTGAGATATGCCGGTATAAGGCCGGTCTGCCAGTCGTGGCAGTGCACGATGTCCGGTTTGAAGTCTATGAACTTCGCGCCTTCCAGCACCGCGCGCGAGAAAAATATGAAACGCTCGTCGTTATCCTGGAAATCGCCGGACTTGGTGCGGTACAGCTCGCCCCTGTCGAAATACTTGGGACAATCCACGAAATAGACGGCGGCCTTGCCCCAGTCGGCGCGGAACAGCGTAGCCTGCTCAACCCTGTCGCCCACCGGCACGTTGAACGAGCCCGGCACGGCTTTCAGCGAGAACATGCCCGCGCCCACGTTGCGGTATTTCGGCACGAAAACCGCCAGCTTGCTGCCTTTGGTGCGCGAGAAAACCTGCGCCAGCGCGCCGGTCACGTCGGCCAGTCCGCCGGTCTTGCAGAAAGGGAATACTTCGCTTGAAGCCAGAATTATATTCATGTTCTCCTCTTTATGCCTGGTTCAAAAGTTTGGCCGCCAGTTCCGGCGGCATCGGGTTTATGTAGCAGCCGCTGCCCCACTCGAATCCGGCCACCTGGTTTATTTTGGGGATTATCTCTATATGCCAGTGATAATGCGTCGCTTCCGGCTGGTCCAGCGGCATCGTGTGCACCATCCAGTTGAAGGGCGGATCGCCCATGACATTTTTTATCTTGCCCATGGAGTCCTGCATCAGCGCGGTGAACTGGCGCAGCTCGGTTTCCGTCAGCTTTTCGAAATGGCCCACATGGTTTTTTGGCAGCACCCATGTCTCGAACTGAAAACGGCTGGCGTAGGGTTCTATCGCGATGAAGTTCTCGTTTTCGCCTATGATGCGCTCCGCGAAGCGCTGTTCCTCGCGTATCATGTCGCAGAAAACGCAGCGCTCCTTGTAGTTGTAATAATGCAGCGCTCCGTCCATCTCCTGACGCACGTTTATCGGCACCATCGGCAGCGCGATAAGCTGCGAATGGGAATGGGAAAGCGTGGCCCCGGCTTCGCGCCCGTAGTTTTTGAATATCAGGGCGTATTGCAGCCGCGTATCTTTTTTGAGCGCCACCATGCGGTCGCGGTACGCCCAGAAAATGTCCTGCGCCTTCTGCGGCTCCATGTCGGAAAAATGCTGGACGTGTTTGGGCGTTTCGATGATGACCTCGTGCACGCCGACGCCGTCCATCTGGTCGTACATGCCGTCGCCGCGGCGTTTTATCTTGCCCGCCGGGTCCAGCGCGGGATATTTGTTGGGGATGACGCGCACCCACCAGCCCTGCTTGTTGGGTTCCCGTCCGGGGGGATGATAGGCCAGCACTTCTGGCGGGGTGCTTGATTCCTTACCCGGGCAGAAAGGGCATTTGGACGCGTCGTCTATCTGGTGCGCCTCCGGTTTGTAATCGGACGGTCTTGCGCGCCTTTCCGACGCTATTATCACCCAGCGGCCGATTATCGGATCCCTGCGTAATTCGGGCATGTCAGTTCCCCTTGTCTTCTTGCGTTCCGGCGGAATCGGGCTGCGTTGCTGCGGTTTCAAAAAGGTTTTCGCCCTCTTCTATGGCCTGCGCGGTCTCCTCCTGCGCAGATTCGGCCTGTATCTCCTGCTGCTGTGATTCCTGCGGAATGTCCGCTTGCGGCGCCAGATCTTGCGCTTTTAGGGCTTCATGCTCCGGCTGTTCCGCCGGGATAGCCGCTCCGCTTTCCGGCTGCTCCGGCGATTGTTCCGTTTGCTCCGGCCGAGGCGGCTGTTCGTCCGTAACGGCAATATTTTCGCCGGTCCGGACGGGTTGCTCCTGCGGGGGCTGTTCTGACGGCACAGCTGTCCCATCGGCGGCTTGTTCGCTCGGAACAAGGTTTGCGTCGCCGTTTTCATTGAACAGCGAAGTTTCCGCCGGAGCGTCCTGCGGCGCGGCCTGCGCCTGCGCTTTTTCGAGCGCTAAAGTGTCTATCTTTGGCAAACCTTCGAGGTTGTTAAGTCCGAAGAGTCTCAGGAATTCGTCGCTGGTGCCGTAAAGCAGCGGACGGCCCACGGTTTCCTTGCGCCCGGCCACTTTTACGAGGCCGCGCGTTACCAGCGTTTCCAGCGGGGCTATGACTTCCACGCCGCGTATCACTTCTATTTCCGCGCGGGTTATCGGCTGGCGGTAGGCGATTATGGCCAGCGTTTCGAGCGCGGCGGTGGAAAGGCGCAGCGTAAGTTTTTCGTTATAAAGTTTTCTGACCCAGCGGCCGTATTCCGGCTTGGTGGTAAGCTGCCAGCCTCCGCCCACTTCGATCACCTGTATCGCGCGGCCGCTTTCCAGATATATTTTTTGCAGTTCGGCTATCGCGTCGCGCACGGCGGCTTCCTCGGCCTCAACCATCTTGCAGAGCTTTTTCATCTCTATCGGCTGGTCGGTTATAAAGAGAAGGGTTTCGACGACCTTTATCAGTTCTTCGCGTTCCATTTCATGCTCCTAATTTTCCCCGTCCGGTTTTGCCTGTTCCGTATCCCGTCCGGCCGCGGGCTGTGAAAGCTGTTCCGTATTAATTTCAGCCGCCGGTTCGGTTTCCGGTTGCGCTTGTTCCGCTGCCGTTTCCGCTTCGGCGGGCGGCTCCGCTGTTTCAGCGGGCCGCTGCGGCTGCGCCGGTTCAAATGCGGCGGGGACTTCGGCCCGCACCTGCGTTTGCGTCGCAGTTGCAGCTTCATCAGCCGTTGTTTCGTCCGTCGTACCGGGCGCAGGCTGCTGTTGCCCGGTATTTTCGGCGGGAGGCTGCACGTCCGGGATGGCCGGGGAGAAAAGCAGATTCTCGCCCAGCTTTGCGTCCGGTATCAAAACTGTTTGCGCTCCCTGCCGCTCGGGCGGGGGTTCCGCGCCCGGCTCGGCGCGGCGGTAGACGCGTATCTCGCCCAATGCCTTGTCCTGCCGCGCTAAAATTTTATGCAGTTTTAAAAGTTCCAGCAGCGCCATGAAGCAGGTGATGACGCCCATTTTCTTGGTCTCGCCGGAAAAAACGTCGTCCAGCAGAATCCATTCGCGTTCGCCGAGCAGGGAGAGTATTTTTTCCATGCGCGTTTCTATCGGGAACTGTTCGGCGTGCACTTCGCGCCCGGGGGCTTTTTCCTCTATGCGGTCCATCGCGCGCTTGACCGCTTCCAGCAGCTCGAAAAGCTCGAGATTTAAAACTTTTTCCGCGTCCTGGAACATCGGGCTGCCGCGATAAAAAATGTCCTTGAACCGGTCGAACTGCTTGTCCAGGAATTGCGCCGCTTCCTTGTATTTCTGGTACTCGGTGATTTTGTTGATTAGTTCGGCGGCCGGATCGGGGCCTTCGTCTCCCGTGGTTTCCGCCTGCGACGGCAGCAGCGTTTTCGCCTTTATCTGCATCAACGTGCTGGCCATCACAAGGAACTCGCCCGCCACGTCGAGATTAAGCTCCTTCATCACCTCGAGATAACCGAGGTATTCCTTGGTTATCTGCGCTATCGGGATGTCGTAAATGTCGAGATTGTTTTTGCGGATAAGGTAAAGCAGCAGGTCCATGGGGCCTTCAAAAACGTCTATCGCCACGTTCATCGATTCGGCGGGCATCATAATTTCATCGCCGTCCTTACCGCTTCAAGGGTTTTGGCGGCCGACTGCCGCGCCCGCGCATTGCCCTGCTCCAGTATTTTGTCCACCAGCGCCGGTTCCCGGTCGAAACGCGCGCGGCGCTCGCGCATGACGCCGAGCTGGGCTTCCACAAGAGAGGCGAGCTGTTTTTTGCACGCCACGCAGCCGGTCGAGCCCGCGCGGCAGCTGTCCTCGCAGGTTTTGAAATCGGGGTTATAAATTTTATGGAAAGCGAAAACCACGCAGCCTTCCGGGTTGCCTTTGTCGTCGGCGCGTTTTTTACCCGGGTCGGTGAACATGCGCGCGACTTTTTTTTGCAGCGATTGCGCCGTTTCCGAAAGCTCAATGGCGTTGCCGTAGGATTTGGACATTTTGCGTCCGTCCAGCCCCGGCACTTTCGGTATCCGGGTCAAAAGCGGTTTTGGTTCGCGCAGCACGCCCTTGCCGTAAAGGTCGGCGAAACGGCGTACTATGTCGCGGGAAATTTCCAGATGCGCGAGCTGGTCCTGACCGACCGGCACGAAATCGCTTCCATGAACCAAAATATCGGACGCCATCAGCACCGGATATCCCAGAAAGCCGTAGGAGGCCATTTCGGAAGCCGCCGCCAGCGCCTCGTCTTCGCCCATGCCCGCGCCCGCGTTGAGCGCGGTCATCAGCTTGCCGGCGGACTGCTCTTTTCTTTTCTCTATCTGTCCGGCGTATTTCTTCTGGAAAATCTCCACAAGCTGTTCCTTGTAAGTCGGACAGCGCAGCAGCCAGCCGACAGGCGTTATCATGCCCAGAAGGGTCGCGAGCTCTGCGTGTTCGGGAACCCGGGACTGCTGGAAAATCACGCATTTTTCCGGGTCCAGCCCGGCGGCGAGCCAGTCCTTGACCATCTCGACGGAATTCGTGCGCAGCTCGGCGGTGTCCTCGTGCGCGGTGGTCAGCACATGCCAGTCCGCCGTGAAGAACATGCAGTCGTATTTATCCTGTATGTCCACCCAGTTTTTTAGCGCGCCGAAATAATTGCCCAGATGTATTCTGGCGGTAGGGCGCATGCCGGAGACTACTTTGTATTTTTGCGTGGTTTCCATGTCAGTAAAGGGGGATTCCTATGAAGCTGAGCATATGCATCGCGATAGAGAGCGGCAGTATTATTATCCATTTGACGAGGCCCGTAAGTATAAGCGCAAGTATTATCCAGGAGCCGTACGGTATATGTTTTTCGTATGCCACGGCCCATTTGTACGGCAGAAGCCCGCCTAAGATTTTCGAACCGTCCAGCGGAGCCACCGGGATAAGGTTGAAAATGGCCAGCACCAGATTTATTTCAACGGCAAAGAACATGGCGCGCACCAGAGTCACGGACATGTCTCCGCCGAGCGCGGAGGCGAAGAGCACTATTACGCGCATTATGACGGCCGCGGCGGCCGCAAGCAGCAGGTTGGATACCGGCCCGGCGGCCGATACTTTTATCATGTCCCTGCGCGGGTATTCCAGCCGCAGCGGATTTACCGGGACGGGTTTCGCCCAGCCGAACATCGGCATGCCGGATATATAGCACAGTACCGGCATCACTATGGTGCCTATGGGGTCTATATGGTTTATCGGGTTGAACGTCAGCCTGCCGGAAAGATATGCGGTATCGTCGCCGCGGCGCATGGCCACATAGCCGTGCGCGAACTCGTGAAATATTATCGAGAAAAAAAGTATCGGGGCCTGATATATCCATTCCATAGCTTTGAATATAAATTATAGCAATTGCTTAAGAGCGACGTGAAGCGGCAAATAAAAAAGCCCGGGCCTGCGCCCGGGCTTTTTTGCAATCCGTCGCTATTCCTCGACTATCTCCTCTTCCTCTTCATCCGAGGATGCGGATGTCTGGGGCTTTGCCTGAACCGGTTTTTCCGGCGGCTTGCTTGTTATCTGCTTTTTCTTCGGTTTTTTTGCCGGGGCGGGGGCGGGTTTTTTATCCTGTTCTTTTGCGTTCGGCTGGGGCTGCTGCGTAACCTTCTGCTCTGCCGAGACAAGGGTCTGCGCCTCGCTGCTTACCGGCGTCACGGTTTTCTTGTCCGTGTCGTAGTCGAAATGGTAGGAGATGGGCCAGCTGCTGGGCCCGCTTGCGGGCACCACTATGGAAACCGCATACTGCGTCGGGCGCAGCATCGTGATGTTCCATTGTATCGACGAAATGAGTACCTGCGGCACGGAATCGTTTATCGCGGACTCCAGCGTTCTGCCGGGGCGCAGTTCGTAGCTGCGCACGAAGGCCAGCAACTGCTGGTCGCTTGTCTGCGCGGCCCTGGCGGCATCCTGCGCCGCGTTTTGCTTGTCGGCATCCGGGGCCGGAGCCGTCTGCTCGGGAGCCGATTTTTTGAGCGGGTTGAACTTGTCCGGCAGCATGCCCTGCTTTAGCAGTACTACAAAAAGCGCCGCCGCAAGCCCGACCAGCACCACCAGTATGCCGAAAACCTTGATAAGCGTTTTGAAAGCGCCGCCCTTTTTCGCCGGCGCGCCGTCCATGGTTATGCTGACCTCGCTCGGCTTTATGCCGGATTCGGTCCCCATCTGCTGCGAAGGCATCGGCATGGAAGCGGACGATTGCTGCGGCTGCGCGTTTGAAGAAGGCAATACCGCGCTGCCGTATCCCGGCTCTATCATCATGGAAGAGGACATCGGCGCGGGCGCCGCGGCCTGTTGCGATTTTTGTGCGGCGGAAAGACCGGCTACCGTTTCGCTCAGTTCCCCCAGCTTGGCCGTTATGTCGCTATGCGATTTCTGGATATCGTCTTTGAAGGCGTTTATTTCCGATTTAAGCGTGGTTATGTCGCCCATCATTTGTTCGATGCGCTGGGCCATTTCCGGGTTTTGCGTGGCAGGGGGCGGCGAAGCGAGCTGGCGTTGCGTGTTTTCCAGCATCTGGCCTATATTGTTTATGTTCTGATCCAGCTTGTCCAGCTTTGCGGTGATTTCCGAATTGTCCTGGGCCGGGGCCGGGGAAAGCTGCGCATCCTGCTGCTGGACGGCGACGGGAGGCTGTTCCTGTGCAGGTGCGGCATCTGCAGGGGCAATATCGGATGAAGGCTGCACATCTGTCTGCTGCGGGAAGCCTTCCATTGCAAACGGTTGCGCGCTTGCCTGCCGGGGCTGCGCTTCAACGGCGGCATCGACCGGTTGTCCAAGGATGGCCGCAGCATTTTCCATTGTAAGCTGTACGCCGTCCCCTTGCGCCAGTTGCGGCTGGATTTCCGGCTGGGGTTCGGCCTGGGGTAGAGGCTCAATCTGCGCGGGTTGCTGTATTTGAAAGTTTTCCTGGAGCGGGGCGGGCTGTTCGGAAACGGGAGCGGGGGTTTCCTGCAACGGCGCGGGCGCCGCGGCCGCGGGAGCGCCTTCGGCGGCCAGAACCACGCTGGCGGGCTGCCACTCCTGCGTTTTCCCGTCCGGCGGGGTTTCGGGACAGATAAGCGTTTCCGGAGTATATCCGGCCACGCCGCCCAATTCTTCTTTTGTAAAGGGACCTTTTATTTCGCTGTTAATGTAAATCCAATATCTCATTTTTTTCATCCCGCTGAAAAAACTTGGTTTCTCGGGCAGCACCCCGTACGCCCGGCACATGAATTGTAGCAACTCTAGAATACGTTTACAACGAAAATATGGTCACATGGGGTTTGCCATGACTGCGGGATAATTTGTTAGATAGACTGGCATGGATACAAATGCAATGGCTCCCGAACCGTCCGCTTCCGCCCCCATTCCGGTCTCCGCATCGATGTTCCCTGCCGTGACCGGCGGCTGGCAATCGCTGCTGCCGGTTGCGGCGCTGCTTGCCGTTGTCATCGCGGCGGTGTTTTATCCCTGTCTGGTCGCCGGATATATAAACTGGGACGATCTGGCAATAGTGCGCGACAATCCCAATGTCTCGTCTTTTTCGCTGCATTCGCTGAACAATATTTTCTCGTCTTATAATGTGGGGCATTACCAGCCGCTCACCACGCTTTCGTTTCTGGCGGAGCATGTGATATTCGGCGGCGGGGCGAAAGTTTCGCATGCGCTGAATATCGCTTTCCACATACTGAATTCTTTCCTCGCCTATCTTGTTGCGTTTTGCTTTTTGAAAGACCGGCGCAAGGCTTTGCTGGCCGCGCTGATTTTTGCCGTACATCCCATGCATGTGGAATCGGTGGCCTGGGTTTCGGAACGCAAGGACATGATGTATTCGGTTTTCTACATGTGGGCGATAATCTGCTATGCCAGACGTTCCGGCGAGGGGCCTTACGAAAATTATATGCCGCTGCTGGGGCTTTTCACGCTTGCATTGCTTGCAAAATCCATGGCCATAACGCTGCCGCTTGTGCTGCTGCTGATGGATTTCCTAAAGGAAGGCAGGATAACGAAAGACCGTTTCGTGGAAAAAGGGCCATTGCTGGCGATAGCTTGTCTGTTCGCGCACATGGCGGTGATATCGCAGGGAAAGGCGGGATTTGTGCGCAGCTATTCGCTGCACAAGATTTTCGACGGGATGTGCATAGCCTGCGGCAACCTGATATTTTACGTGTGGCGTTTTGTAATACCTGTTGGCATGTCGCCTTTTTACCCGTATCCGGGACGCGGGATATACGATGTGCCGCCTATATATTGTTTCGCTCCGCTGCTGTTCGTGCCGCTGGCCTGGGCCGCATGGAAATTCGCCTCGCGCAAAAAGCTTTATATCGTCGGGCTGCTGTTTTTCCTGGCGACCATTGCCCCCGGGCTTCAGTTCATACCGAGCGGGCGCGGTCTGGCCGGGGACCATTTTACGTACATTCCGTATCTGGGGCTCATATTTATTTTAGCGGACATCGCGCTGAATAATTACGACGCGCTGGCGGTTGCGGGCAGGCGCGCGCTGACCGCCGTAATGGCTGTTTTATTACTGGCGCTGGGCGTAGAGTCCCATGCCTACTGTTACGTTTGGAAGGACAGCGTTACCGTCTGGACACATGTGCTTTCGCTGAGTCCGATGACGCCGCTTGCCTACAACAATCGCGGCGTGGCGGAATACCGCATCGGCATGATAGACAAGGCGGTGGCGGATTTGCGCCTGGCCGTTATAGCCGATCCCAAATCCGCGCGCTTCATGTCCAATTACGGCACCATGCTTGTGGCGCAGCGCAAAATGCCGCTGGCGGTGCATTATTACAAAATAGCGGTCGCCATGGATCCGAAGAATCTGGAGTATCTCAACAATCTGGGCAGCTGTTATTACATACTTGGCGACCTTGATCTGGCCGAGGAGGAATTCAAGCTGGCCGTGGAAGCTTCCTATGATGACGATTTGTCCGTGAAACATTTGAATTACGTACACAAAAAAATTCTGGAAATGCGGCGGACCGGGGAACATAAATCCTGATATCCCGCTGTTTTCGTATGCGTCGCTGCGGCATTTGCTTGCTGTGACGGGCGATTAATTTATAGAATCTAGGAACGGTGGTTGTAGCTCAGTGGTTAGAGCGTCCGGCTGTGGCCCGGAAGGTCGCGGGTTCAAATCCCGTCAGCCACCCCAAATTTGACTTCTGTGCCTGCAAAGCGTAAAAGTGCTGGAACAGTAAGGATAATTTAGCGGTTCCAATGTTTTTCCCGTCGAAGTATAAACCTTCCGGGAAAATTAAACTTTGGAACCGCTGCTTTTTTGCCAAGTCCCCATCTTTCCACAACTGCGCGATATTGCCAATGAATGCCTTGCAGTAGTCCCAGCACTCTTGGAAGTCATGAGTTTCAACAAGTGTCAGCAAGGCGGCATTCTTTTCCTCTATGGCAATATTGACCCGATTAATTTCTATTTTGTAATCCTCTTCTGAGAGGGTCCCGGCAATAATCAGTTGGCGAATCCTTGCCTTTTCCGCATTGAGTTTTTTTAAGTCCTGTCCGACTTTCTGTCGTGTTTTCCCAATATCAACGGTTTTAGCTTGGTAGACATCTGATGTTATTTTCTCAAAGAGATTCAAAAGCTCAGGGTTTGGCTGAATGGATTTCAGGTATTCGTAGAACTTGCTTTCTACGGTATCCCGCTGGAATCTGGGGCAGCCTTTATTCATGCAATGATAGTACGGGAAGCGGCCTTTGGCCTTGCTTCCTGTTAATGGCCTTCCGCAAACATGGCACTTTAAATATCGTCTTAGGGGGAATTCAGGATTGTTCCTTTGCTTAGGCACGGCGGCGGGTCTTTTACCGTCTAAAATGGCCTGAACTTTAAAAAATATTTCTTGCGTTATTAACGGTTCATGGATTGCCTTTATATATTTTTCGCCGTCATTCTCAGTATCAGGATTCGGCAGCAGTCCGGCGTATACCGGATTACGCAAGGTCTTGTTCAGCGTTTGTTTGCTTATTTCGTAGCCGTCCAGCTTAATGCGTCGCCGGATTTCTTCTTGGCTGTATATGCCCTTCAGGGCTAACTCAAAAATCTTTTTAATGTAGCCAGCATTTTTGTCCGGGAACAAAACTCGCTTATCCTGATAATCCCGAAATTCATATCCCTGCAAAGGATGCAGCCACCGGCCTTCTTTGATTGCTTGAATCATTCCGGCCTTTGTCCTTTCGGAATTTTTGTCAGTTTCATACTGGGCAAAAACTCCGTTCAGGTTGCGAATCATCACAGCTTCAGGGTCATTCCCATTGGTTTCCGTAACAGTCAGTACGGATATACCTATTTTTGACAGGTTTTTTGTTATAGCCAGCAAATCATCCAGGTTTCTTGTTAGCCGGTCTGTTTTCCAGACAATCACAGCGGAGATAGTTCTTTTGCTCTGGGCGCAATAACCCAACATTTTTTTAAACTCAGTTCGATTCTGGGTCTTTGCGCTTTCCCCGCGCTCAATAAATGCTTTATCTACTGAGTAGCCACTATCGGCAGCAAACCGCTTGCAAGCCGCTTCTTGGCTTGCAAGACTGCCACCGCTTATGGCTTGGTCTTCCGTAGACACTCTGCAATAAATAATTGCCTTTTTCGGTTCAGGGTTGTTTTGATTGCTTATCGGCATAGTATGCCTCTATGGATAGTTCCGCAAGCGCAATCAGTTGCGCTATTATCTGTTCCAATTCAGCATCAGAATAGGCCGTTCCCTTTAGGAATTGCCTGCATTCGGCAACAGTAATGGAATGCCTGTTGTCGGTAACTGATGCAGTTGAATTGGACCCTGTAATTTCCATGTTTGCGCTATCCTAGTCTGACTTAGGAATAGCGTACATGAAATTACGATTTCACCAGTTAAAGGATAATGGGAACCATTTCAATAATCCCTTGGAGTTTTTCCCTTTGGGAATTTGAGATTATTTTGTTTCCTAAAGTTTCTGTATCGGGATTTATAACGGGCATTCGGGTCTTGCGCTTTGGATTTGTCCAGTTCATTCTCATGTAGTAAATTGCCGATATGCCCGTCTGAATATCCTTTCCGTTTCAAGGCAAGATATTTCTTCGCTTCTTCTGCTGATACTGTCCTCTGTCCATGTGGCGCACCCTTTGCATCATCCCGTTTAATACGATGCAAAGCCCTTATGGAATCAGCAAATCTATAAAAATATTTCTGGTCCGCATTCCTGCGCGGAAAATATTTTTCAGCGATATAGATAACTTTTTTATCATTTATGGTTTTAACGGCGGTCAATTCTGTCCAAGCGGGCTCATATTGAATAAGAATTCTTTCTTGACGTTTCTGGAATATTCCGTACAATTGCTTTAAGCTTTTACTTGCCTGGGTAAACCGACGTGCATTCACCTCATAAAGCAAAATATTCTCATATTTAGTAATTCTATCTTGCAGGGCTATCAACTTTTCCAACTTGCATAAAAAGCGTTCAAAAGCGTCTCTATTGATTCGATAGTACCGCTTAAATTCGCTCCATTCACGCCACCACTGGTCATAGTGTTCTATGAGCGTTTCAGTGAATAAGCCTTTAAGGACCTTCTTTTCTGAATACCTGATATCGCAAGCCCGCAGCTTGCCCGGATATCGCGCTAGCGGGGAAAAATTATGCCGCTTGTATTTTCTAGGCATAAGACCATTTTAGTCAATTTTGCCATTCTGAAACTTTCCTAGTTCAAAAGGTGCAGGCTAATCAATGACTTTTAGACTTAAAATTCGTTGCCCATTCCCATAGTAAATCCCATTCAGTTTGCAAAAACTCACTCCCTGTTTCAGAGGAAGGTTTTTCCTCTTCTTTACCGACAGGGGCGGAGGTCTCATTGTAGCTGAAAAATAGGCCGTGCTTGGTTTTTTCCTCTTCCTTTCCGATAGGTCCCTTGGTCCAATCTCTTGGCTTATCAATATCTTTGCTTGGCGTATCTGTTCTCGGAGTAGGCGGCTGTTCCGTGCAAGGGCCTGCCAGTTGCATTTTAATTGATAAAACGTCGTCTGCAATGGAAGTTATAACCCACATGGTAATAAACATTACAAGCCCTTGGAGTAGAACAGCAATCCCCACGACAACACCAATAGGATTTACGTTAGTGTAATCGGCAAGCGCGGCATTCCCTGGAAACTCCGGCACAGACGCGAATTTAGAGAAAATCCACCATGCCCCGGCAATGCTCCCAATGAAATAAATCCAAGCCAAAACCAACAATATACTCGTGCTTGTCCTGCTTTTATTAGGCATTGTGCCCCCTTTACTTTAACTCAAAGACGTACTACTAGGGAAACGGGATATATAAAAGCCTATAGACTTTGTTTCTGGTTTTCTGTAATAGGCGTGTTATCTATACCCGCATTTCTGGTTTCGGTATTAGCATCATTTGGCGTATTCTTTCCTTCCACCTTATTCTTTATTTCCAAAAGCATTTGTTGTGCAGGAGCAGCCGCTTTGCTGAAGTCCTGTACTTTCTCATATGCTGAATGCGGATTTGAAACTATTTCTACAGTTATTACAACACGGGTTCTATTCTCTTCTGCATCAATCAAATTAAAGGTGTACCGTTCTATTGTATCGGGGTTGAATCGCGAACCAAACAACAAATTAGCAGCAACTGTGGCTTTATACTCGGCCACAATGATATTTTCGCTTTGTGAACGAACTATGCCGCCTTTGCTCACTATCCGGTCAAGGATTGCTTTTGAAACGATGCTTTCCGGCGCATTTATTTGAATGTCTGGCTTGCCGGACGGTGTTTGCAATTGAGTTGTTGCGCATCCCACCGCCATTGTTAGCAATAATACGGAAACTATTTGCAGTTTTTTCATGTACATTATGCCCCCTTGGATTCTGTTGCCGTGCTACCCTCAATATAGCATAAATATGCTAACTTTAGTATGTCGAACTGTAGGCAGCAAGAAATTATACTGCTTATAGTGAAAACTCCGATTCTGGTTAAATTTGGCAAGGCTGTCCGCCAAGAACGCAACAAGCAAGGCATTTCCCAAGAGGAATTAGCCGAACGTGCAGGCGTTCACCGGACATATATTGGCATGATTGAACGTGCTGAAAAGAATATTACATTGGTCAATATTGAAAAAATCTGCAATGGCCTGCAAATTCGTATTGGCAAACTGCTAGCCAATTTTTAGTTTTCCTCTTGCTGGTTGCATGATACTCTGCTAATCAATTCCACTGCCAGTCTGCTTGCTACAGGGTCTTTTCTAACACGTTTTGCAAAATCATCCTCATTCGCTATGTCTTGCGCGGCTGGAACCGCCACTTCAAGCTTTTGGCTTGGTTTACCATAGCCATAGGCAAGCAACAGCTTTGCAATCTCAAGCCGCACATTTGCCGCCGTGTATTTGTTCTCAAACATGTCAAGCAGCGTTTGCAGAATACTTGCCGATTGTTCCCGGCAAAAATCCTGTACTTCTTGGACCTTTGGGGTCCTGCCGCCAAAAGTATTCCCTTTGGGGAATTTATGCGCCGGATTCGGGTTTGCCATTTGTGTGCCACCTTTCCGCCTTTGCGATTCTTTGCGTTTAACTCATTTACTATTATTCCAATACATTTAGGGAGGCTCTTTTAGAATAGAATGAACGGCTGGAAGTGATTGCGGAGAGCGGTAGAATGTCCCTAAGGCTATAGAGAGATTCCATTTCTTGGCGCAGTGAGTTCCAATCTGAAATCTTCATGGACCCCAGTTTTCAAAAACCCTGCGCAAGCAGGGTTTTTGGTTTTATGGGTGGAAGATGGAAGCGGGCTTGTTTGTTGTTGGCAAATCAGGGCTGATATGTGTAATTGCAGCCGGAATAGGTCAGCGAAGTCGTGCCTGTTTCGTTGACCTGCCCGTTGCCGCGCAGGTTGCCGACGTAAAGCCTTCCGTCAATATGGCCTGACTGGAAAACGGTATCCGCACGCGGAGCAAGCACTATGCCGGGCACGGCCACGCCGGTTATGACAAGCGAAGTCGCGGCCTGGAAATTGATTATTATTCCGCCGTTGCCGATCTTGTCTAGTTCCTTGTTTTCCAGCGCAGCTTTTTGTCCGTCAACGTCGACCACCAGTATACCGCCTCCGGAAACGTCGAAAACTATTTTATAGGCGGACGCAAGTTCGTCCGCGCCCAGGTGTATGACGGTGCGGGCCAGACCGGGGATTGCCGCAAGAATAATGCCGTTGTTCCATGATTTGTCCGCGTCCGAAGGCAGCGCGCCCAGACAGTCGGAATCGGCCAGCAGCGATTTTGCCACCGCCGCCAGCCCCGTCCCCGCCTGAGCGTGTCCGACGGCGGGGCCGCCCATGTCCACACGCAGCGCGCTTACCGTTCCTCCAGCCAGCAACCCGCCGTGATAAACGGAACCGTCGCGCAATATCGCCGAACCGCCGACTAGCAGCGTTGCGGAAGTGCGCTGCAATTTGGCGCCCAGCGCGAAATTGTCGAAATGCACATTCCCCGCCGCGCCCGTTCTGCCTTCAAAATCGCTGTGAGAGTAGTTTATCCCGTTCAGGCTGAATACCTCGAAATCCGCCGCATTTGCGGATCCTTTTCCCGTTACAGTTTTTGAATGCTGCGGTTTTGCATTGACGGAAGATGGGACGGGCGCAGGGACTGTTGTGTCGGTGTTCCCCGCCGCGTTATTGAGGGAATCGATACTGGCGCAGTTCGCGCCAACGCAGGGGACGCATAGCGTGAGCGCAAATAAAATGGATTTGATGTCATTCATGTCCGACTCTCCTTACAACTCGCATAGTATTTCATTTATCTCCCGCGCGAAAGATTCCGTCAGCGGTACTTGCACGGTAATCATCCTGCCCGGAGCTTTGGGCAGCATCAGGGATAGCGCGGCTCCGGTCGCTTTCTTGTCCCGGCGCATAAGTTCAAGAAGTTGCGCGGACGAAAAACGCGCCGGGCTTATCCCGTCGGTGAGCGGAGCGCAGCGGCTCCGCAATCCGGCGCAATCTTTTTCGCTGGCAAGTCCTTTCCCTCGCGCATATTCGTTGACGGCGCACATGCCCCAAAGCACTGCAATCCCGTGCGGTATTTTGTAACCGGAAATAACTTCCAGCGCATGGCCGACGGTGTGCCCGTAATTTAGCGCCCTTCTCGGCCCGGACTCGAATTCATCGGCTTCCACAACGGCTTTTTTTACGCCCAGCGCGACGCGCACCAGTTTTTCAAGCGCCGTGCCGTCCGCATTTATGGCGGCGTCAAAAAATCTGTCGTATTGCGCAATGGCGGGCTGTCCGCCGATTACGCAGGCCTTTAGCGTTTCACCCAGTCCGGAGCGCAGCTCGGTTTGCGAAAGCGTGGCAGCAAAGCCCGGATGGATGTGAATCGACGACGGGGGATAAAACGCGCCCAGCTGGTTTTTCGCCGCGCCGTAATTGATGCCTGTTTTGCCGCCCATGCAACTGTCGCACATCGCAAGCAGCGTCGTGGGCACGGCCGCCCATAGCACTCCGCGCTTGAAACAGGCGGCCGCAAAACCCGCCGTGTCCAGCGTGACGCCGCCGCCTATAGCCACAATCGTGTCTTTGCGGGATATATTTTTGTCCAGCAAAAAATCCCAGATGCGCTGCGCCCCGCGCAGATTTTTCGACTGCTCGCTTGCCTCAAATTCCAGCACCCGCCTTGACGGCAGATTCAGCGCCCGGCCGTGCAGCCGCAGGACTTTTTTGTCCACAACATATACGGGATTTCCGCCGCCGGTTTCATTCCCGGGCGATGTCCAGTCTTTATGAAATGTAACGGTGCAATCGCGCAGCCGAGATTTTACCGTGTAGCTGCGGTCGCGCAAGGTTTTGGGCGCGACGCCAAGGCGTTTGCCGTCGATTGAAAATATCATGCGGTGCGCCGTCCTTTTGCAACGGCTTTGAGCTTTAGCATAAAGTCGATGGCTGCGGTGTATGAATGCACTCCCTGCCCGCGGAACATCTTCAGGCATACTTCGGCGGTAACGGATTTGCGGCGGAAAGGCTCGCGCTTTTTTATGTCGCTCATGTGGACTTCCGCCGTCGGAAGCGCGCTGGCGGCGATGGCGTCGCGCAATGCATAGCTGTAATGCGTGTATGCCGCCGGATTTATTACCATGGCGTCCGCCCAGCGGCGGTTTTTGTAGATAAACCCGATAAGTCCGCCCTCATAATCCGACTGGAAGATCCTGACCGCCGCGCCTTGCGCGCGGCAGTGCGACCTTATGACGGCATTTACTTCATCCAGCGTGGCGGAACCGTAAATCTCCGGCTCCCGCTCGCCCAGAAATTTCATATTCGGGCCATGCAGAACGAGGATATTCATAAGAGCCTGTTCAAAATCTCCTATTTCTGCTGCAAATGGCGCTTTTGGCCTGCGCCTTTGCGCTGCTCAACTTACATCCTCTGGTCGAGGATGCTCGTTTCGCAGCGCTTCGGCTCGGCTTCAAAATCGCCATTTTCGCTACGAAAGCGAGATCTTGAACAGGCTCTAAGGGCGCCATCCCGAGTTTTTTCATTATGGCGGCGGCTGTTTGTTCCGGCGCGGTTGCAGCGCTGAAGACGGCAAAATCCGCCAGCAGGTAGTGTTTTTGCCGCTGTTTTAAGAGAGAGGATATTCTTTGCGCCAACGCCGCACCGGCGTATCCCCGCAGGAGCGGCCGGTCCTTTGCGCCGCGCAAACGGCGCAACAGGATTTTTTGCGGGCATTTCAGATAGACAAGCGCACCGCTGTCGCGCACCATTCTGCGGTTTGCCGCGGCAAGCAGGCTTCCTCCGCCCAGCGCGACGGCCAGATTGCCGCGTCGCGCGGCGCGGGCGACGGCCCTGCTTTCGGCGGCGCGGAATTTGCGCCGCCCGCCTGAAAAAAAATCGGCCGGAGCGCGGCGCATTATTTTTGCCGTTTCCGCATCGGTATCGAAAAAATCCATGTCCGCCAGTTCGGCCAGCGCTTTTGCCGTGGCGGTTTTTCCGCTGCCCATAAAACCGCAAAGATATATGTTGCCGTATTTCAGTTTCATGATTTTAAAATGCAGGCCGTCCGCCATGCTTTGACGCGCGGCAGTATTTCCGCGACGCTGTCCCCGCCGAATTTTTCCAGCAGCAGATCGGCTGTCGCCAGCGCTGCGGCAGCTTCCGCCACCACCGCGGCCGACGGCACAAAGCAGATGTCGGAGCGGAAAACCGGCGCTTTTCCCGCGCGGCCCGAGCGGATGTCCGCCGAAGCTGAAGGTTTCCCCAGGGATGACGGCGGCTTTACCGCCGCGCGTATCAGCACCGGCGCTCCGGTGGAGATCCCGCCTGATATCCCGGCGGCATGTCCGCCGGAAAAAGTAATATTTCCGTTGCCGTCTGTCGCATAACCGCCGTTGAATTCGCCGCCGCTCAATGACGTTTCATTGAATGCGTCTCCGAGCGCGACGCCTGTCACTCCGTTTACCGACATGACGGCCTCGCAGAGCCTTGCCTTGAATTTGCGGTCCCGGTGCGCATGGCTTCCAAGACCGCAGGGCAGGCCGTAGAGCGCCAGCTCGAATATGCCGCCGAGCGTTTCTCCGCCGGCCGCCGCTTTTTCAATTTCGGCGAGCATGGCATTGCCGCATTTATTGTCCGCGCAACGGACCGGAGAGCGTTCCGCGCGCATAAAAGCTGTTTTGCCGCTTGATAAGGTATCTGCCGCCGCGCCTATCGCTATCGTGCGGCTGATTATCGCCGCGCCGGCGTCTTCCAGCAATTTGCGCGCAAAGCAGGCCAGCGCAACCGTCATGGCGGTCTCCCGCGCGCTTGCGCGCTCGGAGACCCCGGCCAGATCGCAGAGCCCGTATTTTATCGCTCCGGCCAGATCGGCGTGGCCGGGGCGCGGGGTATAAAAAGGTTTCACCGCGCAGGGCGCCGCGTTTGGCAGCAGCAGCGCTACGGGAGCGCCGGTGGTCGCGCCGCCGCGCATGCCGCCGATTATTTTTACGCTGTCCTTTTCCAGTTTCTGGCGCGCGCTGCGTCCGGCGGTTTTGCGCCGCCGTGCGAGCTGTTTCTCTATATAACCCGCGTTTATGCGGATGCCGGCTGGCAGGCCTTCTATTATCCCGCAGAGCGCTTCTCCGTGCGAGTCACCGGCGGTAAGGAATCTTATCATCTGAGTGTTCTCTCTATTGCGGCGTAGAGGCGCGGCGATATCCGTTCCCCGGACCAGAAACTCCAGCTCTCCAGCGCCTGCCTTATGAATATCTCAAGACCGCCGACGGTTTTCATTCCGGATTTTAAGGCCGCCCTGATAAAAGGGGTTTGTGCTTTTGAGTAGACCCAGTCCACCGCGCAGGCGGAGGGTGCATTAGCGGGCAACAGGGGAATTTTGCATCCCGCTTTCCCGGGCATGCCCGCCGGAGTGGCGTTTATCCAGATATCGGCGGTTAATTCTTTTTTATGGCCGCGTTTAAAAACGGTGTGCGGATACAGTTTTGAAAAACTATCGGCCAATGCGGAGGCTTTTTTGTCGCGGCGGCTTACGATGTATATGGTTGCCGCGCCGCCTTCGCACAGCGCGTAAACCGAGGCTCTCGCCGCTCCGCCGGTGCCGAACACCGCGGCAGTCGCGCATTTTATTTTTATTTTATTCGCGCGCAAAGAGGCGGCAAATGCCGGCGCGTCGGTATTTGTGGCCAGGAATTTTCCGCCGGACAATTTTATCGCGTTTGCCGCGCCTGTCGCTTTTGCGCGCGCATCCGCAATATCGGCAAGGCGGAACATTTCCCGTTTTAACGGCATTGTTACGTTGAAGCCGTCCAGCCGCAGCGATTTCGCCCTGTCCAGATAATGCGGCAGTCCGGACGGACGCACGTCGAATCGCGCGCAGGAAATTTCCCCGCCAATGTGCCTCCCGAGTTCCGCAAACATCAGCGGCGAAAGCGAGTGGCTTATCGGGTGGCCTATTACCGCCAGTTTAAGGTTTTTGTGCATTGGTCAGATTATTTAAATCCCGGTAAAAATCCGGATACGAGACTTCGGCAAGCTCCGGGTCGCATATTTCGCAGGGACCTTCTGCCGCAAGCGCGGCGATGCTGGCGGCCATCACGATGCGATGGTCGCCGTACGATGATATTTTGCACGCGCGGAATTTGGACGGGCCATGAATTTTAATCGAGTTCGCCGCAGCCTCGCAGCGTACGCCGAGCGCCGAGAGCATGGCGCATATGGAGGCTATCCTGTCGGACTCCTTGCCGCGCAATTCCCCCAGCCCGTTTATCACAGTCATGCCCTGCGCCTGCGCCGCGACTACGGCAAGCAGCGGGATTTCGTCTATCATGCCGGGTATTTCGTCTTTATCAACGCGGATTGCTTTAAGCGGGGAGTGGCGCACGGTTATGTCGCCGATGGGCTCGAATTGTTCAGTGCTGCTCGGGCAGATGCGCACATCGGCGCCCGTTTTTTTCAGCGCGCGCATGAAACCGGTCCGTCCGGGGTTGAGCCCGATGTTTTTTAAGACCAGCGAAGAGCCGGGGATTATGGCCGCCGCGGCCGCGAAGAACGAGGCGGAGGATATGTCCCCCGGTATGTGCAAAGGTTTTGAGTGCAGTCGCTGCCCGCCGGTAATGGTTATGGAGCTCCCGCGCCGTTTTATCGGATAAGAGAAAAACTCCAGCATGCGTTCCGTGTGGTCCCGCGATTTTACGGGCTCCGCCAGCCTTGTTTCGCCTTCGGCGCGCAGCGCGGCGAGTATGATGGCCGATTTAAGCTGGGCGCTCGGCTTTTCCAGAGTGCAGACGGTAGCATGCAGCTTGCGTCCACGTATCGCAATCGGGGGGTTTCCGTCGTGTGTTTTTATATCCGCGCCCATTTTGCGCAGCGCTTTGACGATATGCTCCATCGGGCGCTCCAGAAGTCCGGCATCGCCGGTCAGGGTGGCATTGACCGGCAGACCGGCAAGCGCGCCCATAAGCAGGCGCATTGTCGTCGCCGAGCCGCCGCAGTCCAGCGGCAGCGCGGGTTCGCTGAATTCTCCCGCCGAGACCGTAATATTCCTTCCCGATTCTTTCACGCCGATGCCAAGCTGTCTCAGGCAAGCTATCGTTTTCCGTACCGCCAGACAGTTCGACAGATTGTATATTTCCCCGCCCCCGGCAAGGGCGCATAATATAAGGGCTCTATGACTGCATGATTTGTCCGGAGGCGCTGGTAGCGTGCCGGTTAATTTTTTTGCGGGGGATATGATAACGGCGTTTTGTGTCGCGCGCATTTTCTCTTTCCGGCTGGATTTGTCGGTTGGCATATCAGTCCGCGCGTCGCCCGGTTTTCAGCGCCGCGCCGGTGGAAAGTTTTTTCTGCCCCGTCGTGAACCCGGCTATTATGGTTTTGAAAACCGCCTCCGCGAGTTTCGGGTCCAGTCCGGCGGCCGCGGCGTTTTTGCGCGCATTGCCGATGACAAGCCGTTCCCTTGCCTTGTCGGTTATCCTGCCGGGGATTTTTAGCGGCAACAGTTTGCGCACCAGCCGCCAGCGTTCCGCCAGAGAGGCGGTTATGCGCCGGTCCACGGCGTCGATTTGTTTGCGCAACGCCGCAATCGCGGCTTTATTTTTGCTTTGCATTTTTCCTCAGCACCTTTGCCGCGATATGTTTGAAATATGACGAATGCTGCGCATAGGCTTCGGGGCGCATCGCTTTTTTTGCGAAATCGTCGGGGAATCCGGAATTCTCGCAGCGCAGTCCGGGCGGGAAATTGGGATGCACTTTTACCAGTTCCCACAGGTCGCCCTCGTATTTCCCGGAGAAATAAGCTTCAAGTATGCGGCGCAGGGCCGGCGTTTCGAAAGTGCGGAACCCCAGCTTGAATGCGTCCGCGTATCCGCGCCGCATGTAATAGCTTGTGTCCTCCGGACGGATGAACGGACGGCGCAGCGTGTCCTCCGGGGTGACAAAACGCATCCCGCAGTCCTGCGGACGGCAGGCCGGGACTTTGCGCCTTTTTATTTCCGGGTATACCATGGCGTCGTAATGCCAGTTGGAAAACGGGCAGGAGTAGAGGCAGGTGCTGTTCGCCAGCAGCTTTATCCTGAGGCGAGGAAAATCTTTTTTTAGATTTTTAATTTCCTTTAGGACGGACTCCCTGCGGTTTACGTATATCGGCAGCACTACGCTGCCCGCGCCAAGCTGGAGCATCCAGCGCAACTTGTGGATATTGTCCAGCTCCATTATTATCGATGCCTGCACGTCCAGATTCGGGAACTCGCGCGCGAACAGCGGCAGATAGTATGGGTCGGAAACCGTGATCGCGTCCAGATTTTTCAGGGAGCGCACGGTATCGAAGACTTTTCCCGGGTCCGAAAAATATAGCGTGGCCTGATTGCAAAGCAGGTTGGATTTCACGCCGTTCTGCGCGCAAAGGTTTACCAGCGACTGAAGCCCTCTCTCGTCCTTGAGCCATTGCGGCGAGCGCAGCGGCAGCGCGGAGGAGTTTTCACCGTCACCGGCGAAATAAATCTCGGCGACTCTTCCGGTGGATACGGCCCATGCCATAAGCCGCAAATCCCCGTTGAACGGGATGGAGAAAATGGCGGTTTTCCTTTTTGCGCTCATGGCCGGTTTTTTCACGCCGCCGCCTGTGTTTCGTGCACAAGCTCGGACGGCTGATGCCCGGAAATGTCTTTTAGTATTTCTGCCAGCGTCCATTTCCCGTCTTGCAGCTCGAACTCCCATAAATTGGAGAACAGGCACATGGCCTTGTCCTGATATGTTGTGTCCAGCCCCCTGGTTATCACGCGCTGGGCATGGGACTGAATGCGCGCGGTAAAGCGCGCAATGTCGCGGGTTTCCGCCATGACAATATCCACGCGCAGGACGCTGAGGTTGTCCAGACGGCAGCGCATCGCTTGCGACTTGAATTTATCCACCAGCGTCTGCAACTGGTCGCGCATCTGCGGCGTCAGGTTGTCCTGAGGCAGCATATAAAGGCTTTGCGCCTCAAGCGCGGTCTGGTAATTTAAAAACACTTCCTTTGCCCGCTCGCGCAGCAGTTGCGGTTGCCATTGCGGGTCTTTTGCCGACAGTGCCGCAAGCAGCGAATCAACCTTGCCCGGCGCAAGCGGCGGCAGCGGTATATGCGGCTGGATGCTTGCGCTATGCACCGCAGGAGCGGGCGGAGGAGTTTTGCCGTCCAGCGGCATCAGCGGCATGACGAACTGCGCGGAGTTCTGTACCGGCAGCGGGTCAACCGGTCCGCGCAAGTGTATTTGCGGTATGGGGGAAGGCGTGACCACCACTTGCGCAATCGGTGCCGGATCCGTAAATTGTTGTGCCGCCGGAGATGAATCCGCCAGGTGTGGCGCAGGTGTAGCAGGTGCGTCTTCCACAAAACTTCTTTTGTCCAGTCCGCCGGAATCCGTGGTCTGTTCTATCGCGCGCAACAGCCAGGCGTTGTTGTTCCAGTGGAAAACCCATACTTCCTGAAAGGTCTGCGGTTCGGAGTCTCCGCGCAGTGTTTGTCCGTCTTTGTCGTCCACATAATAATCGCGGGCTTTGGCGGTTATCAGCGCGGAAAATTCTCTATCCTTTGGTGCGCGGGTGTACTGGATATTTATCAGGTCCACCGAGACGATCTGCAAATCGTCCATACGGTTTATTTCGTGGTGCTGCGTCATCTCGTTTATCTGGGCCTGATGCTCCTCGAAAAGATACGGCATCAGCAGCGGGCGCATAGGTTCGTAGTCGCGCTTCTGCCAGCAGTCCTGAAGTTTCATGAAAACGGTTTGCGCGTAACCGGCCAGCTTGTCGGCCGACACCTGCGGATCCATGGCGGATATCCGGCTGATTATGTTTCTGGTTTCCTCATCCTTGTTGCGCGCCAGACCGCGTCCGAACATCGGCTGCGCATCCATGCTTGCGTAATTGGAACTTATTTTAACCCGTTGCATGCTGCGCACTATCAGCAAAATAAAAGCCAGCGCCGCCTCAATATAAACTTCCAGCTGTCTGGAACTCGACGATCTGCTGTAGCCGCTGTAGCTGTTGTATGACGAAGACGAATAGCCGCTGTGAAAGCCGCTGTACGATCCGGAAGATCCGGAATCGGAGGAAAGCAGCCCTCCTCGCGCGCAGGCCGGTGCGGCCAGCGCGGCGCATACGAGCATAGCGGTTATGATGCGTCGCATTTTTCAGTGCAGCACGGCCAGTATGCCGCCAAGCACGGCCGCCGCTATTATTACGCTTACCCCTAATATTGAAGAAGACGCTATGCGTCCGAAATACTCGGCCACGGCGCGGTTGCCGCGCACTATTTCGCGGCTTTCATCTATATTCGGGGTCATGCTGTCCAGAAATTTCGGCAGCAATACCGCCGCAGCTCCAATCATGACCATCCCGGCCAGTCCGCCGCAGATGCATACCAGCAGCACATCGGCTATACGATAAAGAGTTTCCATGTTGCAGCCTCCTGTATTGTGATTATAGTAGCAAAAACTGCGCATGCAATGGTAAACCGGCAGTTTCCGTCATTATACAGCTATTGCATTGGCGGCAATTCTACTGCTATCATATCGGAAGTAAAAACCCAACAGGGGGAGACACTAATGGAACTGAAGCCTTTAGCTCTTTGCACTACAGCGTCATTGCTGGCGGTTTGTTCTGCGGCAAACGCCGACGGATGGCAAATTTATGGCAGCCGCGCGCTCGGCATGGGCGGCGCGTATACGGCAGTAGCGCGCGGTCCTATAGCCCAATATTGGAATCCGGCAGGCATGGCGGATACCTTTGAGAATACAAGCGGACTGGAAATTCCGGTCAACGCGCATATAGAGGCCACCGGAACGGTGATGAACGACGCCTCCCAGCTCAAAAATCTTGTGGACCAGTACAAAAGCCTGCAAAGCGCGCAGCAGGGCGGCGGCAAGGTCAATGTCAGCCAGATATCCACGATGATGCAGAGCCTTGTCACTCTTTCCGACATGGACAAGCCCGGTCAGGGCGTTGTTGCAAACGGCGCGGCCGGCCTGACGCTTAAAGTCAAAAAATTCATGATCGGGGTGAATAACTACGCCGATCTGAGCGGTGATCCGTATATAGACCTTACCAATATAAGTTTGTCCGGTACTGGCGGCAGCGGCGTTCAGCTTCAACCCGGAACGCCCGTGAACCAAACTGACCAGAATTCCGCAAATGCCATAGCAACCGCAATTACGAACAGCGGTGGCGTTACCAACATCATGAAGCTTATCTGCGGTTCCGGCAGCTGCAATGGAATCTCTACTTCCCAGGGCCTTGCCAACGCGCTGGTTTCCTATGCCGAGACTCAGAACTTATCCCAAAATCAGATAGCTTCAGCGGCCAATCAGATTGTCTCTAATGCCGCTCAGGCTCAGGCAATTATAGCGGCCGCAATAGCTAACGGAGGCTTGACAAAAACTGCCAGCGCGGGAGCGGGGGTGGGCACATCGTCCGCAGGGACATGGGATAATAACCAGTCCAGCCTCAAGATACGCGGCGGTTTGTTTACCGATATGGCTATGGGTTATGCCACTCAGGTCGGCCCGGAAGGACTTTATATCGGCGGCAATGTAAAAGTCATACGCGGCCAGATGGGTTACACCAACGTGCAGGTGCTTTCAACCTCCGACCAGAGCAACGCGATGAGCAAATTTCTGGACAACTCATCCACGTCGATAAAGCCCGGCGTGGACCTCGGCGCGCTTTACGAGATGCACGGCGCAAGCCATCCGCGTTTTGGCATAGTCGCGCGCAACATAAACAACCCCGGCTTCAACACGCCGGTACCGTCGCAGCAGGCGGGCTATCCTGCCTACTATAATCTGAACCCGCAGTCGCGCTTCGGCTTTGCGTTCAACCCGACGCATTGGTGGACGCTTGCCAGCGACATCGACGTGACCAACAACCGCACTATTCTGGACGGCTATCATTCCCGGCTGGTGTCGGTGGGGTCCGAATTCAACGTGGTCAACAGCACGTGGTTCAACATACCGTTGCGCGTGGGCTATTACAAAAATATAGCCGAATCAGGCTCCGACGGCGCGATAACCGCCGGCACCGGCCTTGATCTGCTCGCGATGCATTTCGAGATATCCGGCGCGCGCAGCACCAAGACCACCATGATAAACGGCAGCAACATCCCTACGGATGCTGAAGCCGCGTTTACGTTCTCGGTGCTGTTCTAAAAAAAAGGTGTTTTTGCACGGGCCGCCGGACAGTATACCGGCGGCCTTTTTTTGATAAAATCCCATACATACCTCTATGCAACCGATAATAGCGACGGAAAATCTGTGCAAGGAATATAAAGGCGTGAAAGCCGTCTCAGGACTTACATTTTCCGTCTCTGAAGGCGAGATTTTCGCCCTCGTGGGGCCTAACGGCGCGGGCAAGAGCACGACGTTAAAAATGCTCGCCACAATTTTAAGGCCCACTTCCGGTTCGGTGCTTATAGACGGCATCGACATAACGGCGCAAGGGGATAAGGTACGCCGCATAATAAGCTATCTGCCAGAGGAAGCCGGCGCATACAAGAATCTTACCGGCATGCAGTATCTGCGTTTTATGGCCGGTATAATGACGGATGACAGTGCGCGTGCCGCCGCCGCGGTCGTTTTTGCAGCCGATATAACCGGCCTCGGCCGCAGGCTGGACGACAAGGTTAAAACATATTCCAAGGGCATGACGCGCAAACTGTTGCTGGCGCGCGCCGTGATGTGCCGCCCGAGGCTTGCTATTCTGGACGAACCCACCAGCGGTCTGGACGTGCTTAACGCTCTTGAGATACGCTCCATGCTCAAAGGTCTTGCCGCAGACGGGATGTCCATACTCCTTTCCAGCCATAACATGCTGGAAATAGAATTTCTTTCAACCCGCATGGCGATAATAGACCGGGGCGCGCTGCTGGCTTTGGGCACGGCGGAAGATCTCAAGCGCGCAAACGGCTGCGCCAATCTGGAAGAAGTTTTCTCTCGACTGGCCGGCGATGCTCCCAAGGCGGACGCATGAACAAGTTCTTTATCCTTCTTTCCAAGGAACTGCGCGAGATGCTCACGCCGCAGATGATAATTCCGTTAGTACTCAGCATTTTGCTTTTCAACTTCATCGGCAGGCTGGCCGCATCCGCCGGACATGTCGAATCCTCGCCACAGTTCTATGTGCTCAATCTGGACGGGGGGGATTTTTCGAATAAAGTTGTCGCCACACTGTGCGAAAGAGGCGGCGTTCAGCCCGATTTCCGCGGCGATATCGATTTGGCGCTCGAGCAGACGGCGTTGTCGCACACGAAAACCCTTGTTGTTTTGCCCGCCGGTTTAGGGGAGGATGCCAAAGCCGCCCGCCCGGTCAAAGTGCAGCTTTACACTTCGGTGCAAAGTTTCAGCATGATAGCCGGACTTAAATCGGTGCAGGTGCGCAGCGTTATGGCCGAGGTTGGCTATGCGGTGCGCAAACTTGCGGTGGCCGAACGTGCGCCGGGACTGGACCAGAATTTTCTTAACAGCCCGGCTCATGTGGAAGAATTTGTGGTGGTAAACGGAAAGCGGGCGCAGCTCGGGATGTCGCAGGTGACGGCTTTTGTGCAATCGCAATCGACTTTTGTCCCGGTCATACTCCTGATGATACTGGTGTTTGCCAGCCAGACCATAGTTTCTTCGGTGGCCAGCGAAAAGGAGAACAAGACCTTCGAGACGCTGCTTAGCCTGCCGATAAGCCGCAATGCGATAGTTTTTGCAAAACTTTGCGCGGCCGCGCTTGTGGCGCTGGCATTTTCCGGATTTTTCGTGTTCGGATTCCGTTCGTATATGACGAACATGGCGGGCGGCGCGTCCAGTGCCACCGGCGCTATGATGGCGGAACTGGCCAAACTGGGCGTAGTGATGACCGCGCCGGCCTATCTTGTGCTGGGAATATCGCTTTTCCTGAGTATAATGTGCGCTCTTCTGCTTGCGCTTATACTGGGCATCATGGCCGACGATGTAAAGAGCGCGCAACTGGTTCTTACCCCGCTGATAATGACGATACTGCTTCCCTATCTGCTCGTCATGCTCAGCGACTTTTCCACGATAACAGGACTCCCTAAATACCTGCTGCTAGCGATACCTTTCACGCATACTTTCCTGATGATGCAAAATATAATTTTCGGCAATTTCGGCGCGGTGCTGGCCGGGATAATATATCAGGGTGTTATCGTGATTGTGCTTACCGCTGCGGCCACCAGAATGTTTTCTTCCGAAAGCGTGCTTACTTTGCGTTTGCCTGCGATGTTTAGGCGCTGAGAGCTTTCGCCTGCCGTTTTTGAAGTTTCGGATTTCATGTATCAATAAAAAGCCCCGCGCTTTTCGTCGCGGGGCTTTTTATGAGTAAAATTCCTACCAGGTTTCTTTTTCTCCCAGTATTTCCTGCACCCTGTCGTTCACCAGGGAGGCTTTTGCGGCTTTGCGTTTTGCATTGCGCACCTTCAAGTCTTCCACTTCTCTGGCAAGTTTCGTCACACGGAGCTCGTCTATCGCCAGTTTCCTGTCGAAAAGCTGCGACACCTTTTCCGAAAGCTGTTTGCGGATGGTCGACTTGTCAGCCTTAGCGCTTTTATATTGCATCGCGAGCTCACGCACTTCAGTTTCCAGCACAAACACCCTAATGGCGGCGGTAAGCGTTTCCTTGTCATTTTCTACTTTGGCGAAAATTAATGCGGGTGCGGCGTTGCGGAGTGCCGCGAAGAACTCAAACGGCTGGTCCTTGCGCATCTTTTTAAGTTTATCCGCGAATGCAGCATCCACTTTGCGTACATCCGAAATTAAATCCTCTATCGTTGGCATCTCGCCCATTGGACCGGGCATAGGGCCGCCGAGGTAGGCGTCTTTTCCGGTCTTGCCGGATTTCGACAGTGTGCTTTTTGAATTCCTGCTCCCGGGACCTTCTCCCATTGGGGACAGGGCTGGGCGCTCTCCGGCATCTTCGTCAGGCAAATTGGGAGGCATGCGACCATCATAGGCCGGTCCGTCCATATCCGGTTCGTCGGAACTGCTTTCCGCTACGGTTGCTTTTGTTGCGGGGCCCGCTTGTTGTGCATGTGATGCTATTGCCGGGACAGATAACAACAACACAGCCGTCACGATTGTCTTTAAGTCCATCTTATAGTCTCCCTGAGTAATAGTCGGTAGTAATTTTATCGTCTTCAGCATGACTTGCGCTGTAGTCGAAACTATCCGAGCGTCCATGCGCCAGGGAAGTGTCCAGACTCTTTGTTTCGTCCGTGACGCTGGCAAGTTTCGTCTCGAATCCGTCGTCCCATTTCATCGCCACCTCGGCGGTGGCGGGAAGCGGGACAGGCTGCTTCTTTACCGTAACTATTTTATATGTCGCCATAACCGCAAGGGCCAATGCCGCAAAGGCCAGTGCGGGGCGCAGTGAAAAATTGAAATTCCGGACAAAGGATCTGCGTGCGGGCAGCACAGCCGCGCGAACGGCGTCCAAAGCCCTTTGTGGCGGCTGGGCGTGCACATGTGCCTCTCCCAACGCGCGCAATACGGACAGCTCCTGACGGCACCGCGCGCAGCCGCCCAGATGCCGCTCAAACTCCTCGGTTTCCCGTGGGTTCAACTCGCCATAATGATACAATATCGCCCTGTCGTTGTCATGTGCGTTCATAAGTGCCTTCCAATGCGGTCTTTAGCTTTGCTACCGCCCTGCTCATGCGCGCCAGTACGGTGCCTATCGGGGCATCCGTAACCTGCGCTATTTCCTTAAAAGACATATCCGCGTATTCCCGCAGCAGTACCACTTCCCGCTGCTCCGGCGGAAGCGTTGCCAGCGCCGCATCCACCGCTGCTTTTACGTCAGCCCTGCCGAAAATCTCCGCCGGTTCCTCGGATATCGGCGCGGGGGTCGAGCCCTGCATGCCGCCGTCAAAGCCGTCGTCTTCGTTGTCTCTCGGCGCGTTGTCAAAACTTACGAGGTGGGATGTGCGCCTGAAATGGTCCATCGCAAGGTTCGACGCGGTGCGGTATAGCCAGCCCCTGAACTTGCCTTCCTCGCTGTAGCGGTCGAGGTTTTTAAATACCTTTATAAAGGTTTCCTGAAATATGTCGGCCGCCGTATCCTCGTCCCTGACCATTGAGAGGATGAAAGAATACAAAGAGCTCTTGTGCCGGGAAAGGAGCATTTCAAACGCGCTGTTGTCGCCCGTTCGGAAAGCCGCTATAAGTTGCGCATCCGTCATTTGTACTCCCATATCTACAACGCGGCCCTCCGGGTTTTTATTGCGGCGGCGGAATAAAAGTTTGTAATGAAATTCTAGCAAAAATCTGTTATACTTATTAGGAACGCCGCATTGCGGCGGAGTGGAATTATGAAAAAGATACTTATAGCGCTTATAATTCTTGGTGTGGCGGGAACCGTACTTTACAAGGCCGCCTATCCTTCCATAGAGAGGGTGGCTTTCGGTATTTCGGGCGAGATAAATGTCTCGCGCCGTCTTGCCAGAAACACCCGTGCTCCCAATACCATGTGTTATCTCATCGTCAAAAACCAGGGCGATGTGCCTGTCGCAATAAAGCGATATGTAAACCCCGTTTTCCCGCTCCATTACGAGATAACCGCCAAGGACCTGATGCTGGCGGATGCCTGGAAGGAGCCGCTTAAAGTGGAAGTGCGCATTAACAATCACGGCCAGGTCGGCGAGTTGCAGGCCGGGGATATGTTCTCGCTTCAATCCACTACCGTGCAATTGCATGCCATCGGCGTGAACATGACCGTGGACAAGATGCTCGGCGTACCTACACTTATGGCCGGTGCCACGCCGGATAAGGGCAATTTCATATTCACATCCGCCGCCCGCTGACACAATAACGGTTTAACCGGAAAAAACCCGCCTGAAGGCGGGTTTTTGTTTTTTAAGAGCCGGTGTTTATATATCGGAATCTTTATCTTTTCGGGCCAGCAGATTTGTGAATGTTAGCGGAACCAGTACCCTTTTCCCGCCAGCTACCGGTGTTACTAGCGGTCTTGGATTGCTGGCTGTGCTGCCCGCCCGTGCCCTGCCGTTTTTGCGCGGTTGTGATTTCCTTGCCATATCGGCTATGATCGCCGCAATGAATGCTGCCATAATACAAAGTAAATCGCGTGCGTACGGGCTGAAACCGCTCCAAAATCCCCAATGTTCCGTTGCAACTGCGCAGCAGGCCAGCAATATAAACACAATAGCAAGTTTGACGGCCCTGCCTGCGGGAATCATAGGGGTTTCTCCTGTTATGGCAATGCCGCGTAATGTATTATGGCTATCAGAATCTACTAAATATTGTAGTACCGGTTCATTGAAATTTCAAGGCCCAAATTCTATGTTATTAGTGAATATGGTTTTGTGCGCGAATACGATTTTATCTTTGTCCAGCTATTAAGGGAATACCGGCATTCATTTGCATGCGTGTGGCAAGTAGCACAAAATGGTTATAGCGTGTTGTTTTGGGCAGGCCGAAGAAAGGTGTGCTTTTTTTGAAAGATTCTGTGGAACATTCTTTAACTGTATTGCTATTATTATCGCGTGGAGACAATCGACTTGCGGCGGACAATAACGGCGGGAAGATCAGCGCATATGCGGCCCAATGGCAGCGCACAGAAATAGTATGCCCAGCAGCAGGAAGAAAAAACCCCATTTCCTGCGTTCAAGCGCTATATAGGAATCGTTTAGTATTGTATTGCGGATTATGTTGTTGAGGCGTTCTATTATATCGGGACGGAAAAGATAACCTATGCCCAGCATAAAGCAAACCAGACCAAGGAAACTTTTAAGCAGCATTTACGCCCCCTCGCCGTTATAGCGGTTCATTGCGGTTTCGACGCCCTTTTCCGCAGCCAGCAGCACCGCATCGAGCGCCGTTCCCAGCATACTTTGAAGCGTTTCCCTTTCTCCGCTGGAAAAATTCTGCAATACGTAGACTTCGCTCGGCATTCCGGGCGGTTGGGGGCCTATGCCCATGCGCAGTCGCGGAACATCTTTAGTCGCCATGTTTTCGATTACGCTTTTCATGCCGTTGTGACCCCCACCGGAGCCGGACAGACGAATACGCAGCCTGCCCAGCTCCAGCGAGATGTCATCAAAGCAAACCAATGTTTGCGCCGGCGCTACTCCGTGGTAATCCGCAAAGGCCCTGACCATCCTGCCGGAGTCGTTCATGAAGGTCAGCGGCTTTACAAGCCATATATCCCCTGCGGGGGTGGAAGCCTTGGTGCTCTCGCCGAGGCTTTTCCAGGATTTCCAGGGACCGGCGTCCAGCTTTGCCGCCAGCGAGTCCGCCAGCATGAAGCCGGCGTTGTGGCGGTTGTTGCTGTAGCGCGGTCCCGGATTTCCCAGCCCGGCGACGAGCTTAAGGCTTGCTGGCAATTTATTTCTTCTCCGCCTTCGGGGCGGGAGCTGCCTTGGCATCCTTGGCCGGGGCGGCTTTGCCGTCCTTGGCGGCGGCTTCGGCGCCTTCCTCTTCCTTCTTGCCCTTGGCGATGACTTCCGGCTCTGCGGTCGTAGCGGCGGCGGCTGTGCCGGGCGCGGGTTCAACGACCTCTTCCTTGGGAACTACGAGGTGCACGACCAGAGTTGACGGCTCGCTAATGGATTCCACGCCCTTTGGCATGGCCAGGTTGGAGACGTTGATCGTCTGATTAAGCTGCAGTTCGGTAATATCTATCGCTATTTCTGCAGGTATGTCGGAGGGCAGACAGCGCACCTTGAGTTCGCGCAGCATATGTTCGACAAGCGCGCCGGATTCCTTGGCGACCTTGCTTTCGCCGTGAAGGTGTATCGGCACGACGATTTCCAGTTTGTGGGTCATCGATATGCGCAAAAAATCCACATGTATCGGGTCCAGCGAGATGGCGTGCAGCTGTACCTGCTTCAAGATGACCTTGTCGGTCCCCTCGGTGGTGGTGAGGTTGATTATGGAGTTGGATCCTGCCTTGGTTACGCGCTGGATGTCCTTTTCGCTTACGACGACGGACAGGGCCGACTTTTTCTCGCCGTATACCACGCCGGGGATTTTCTTGTCGCGGCGGATGGCGCTCAGTATGCCTTTGCCGCCCACTTTCTGCCTTATTTCTGCGTTTACGTTAAGTTCCTGCATTGTTTTCTCCTTGTTTTGCAAGCCGCCGCGTGTCCCGCGTTCCGGCCGCCGTCACTTGTGGCGCGTTGCGTGCGTGCTTTGTTCGAGCCCGACCGCACCGCTTCCGTCCTTCTTGACGGTTGCCGCCGCATTCCGGCTGCCGAGTCCGGCCGCCTGCGGCTTGTATTTCATTTCCGAATCACTTAAAGAGTTCGCTTATCGATTGGCTGCAATGGTTGCGCTTTATCGCCTCGGCCAGTATCTTGGCGACCGAAAGTATTTTGACTTTCGGGCCGAGGTCCCTTGCGTGCGGTATCGTGTCGGTTATAAGCAGTTGCTCGATGGAGGAATTGTTTATCTTGTCCAGCGCATCCAGCGACAGCAGGCCGTGTGTGCAGGCCGCAAATACGCGCTTTGCTCCGCGCTCCCGCACCGCATTGGCTACAGCCACCAGGGTGCCTGCGGTATCCACGATATCGTCCACTATCAGTGCCGTGGTGCCTTCCACGTTGCCGATTACGTTGTAAACTGTCGCCACGTTCGGGCGCGGACGGCGTTTGTCTATTATCACAAGGCCGGTCTCGAGTTTTTTTGCAATGTGGCGTGCGCGTTCCACTCCGCCGACGTCCGGCGAAACCACCACCAGATTCTCGTATTTTTTCTTGCGTATGAAATCTATTATCGCGGGCGCGCCCTGCAGCGCGTCCACCGGGATATCGAAAAATCCCTGTATCTGTCCGGCGTGCAGGTCTATCGCCATCACGCGGGTCGCTCCGGCCACCGTGACGAGGTTGGCCAGCAGTTTTGCGGTTATCGGCACGCGCGGGCAGGTTTTGCGGTCCGCCCTGCCGTAGCCGTAATACGGTATGACGGCTGTTATCTTGCGCGCGCTGGCGCGTTTGAGCGCGTCTATTATGATGAGCAGCTCCATCACGTTGTGGTTCACCGGCGGACAGGCTGGTTCGATAACGTAGCAGTCGCAGCCGCGTACATTGTCGAGTATCTGCACGTTGGTTTCGCCGTCTGCAAAACGTTCTACGTTTATGGCGCCCAGCTTGCATCCAAGCTGCGAGGCTATCTTTTCGGCCAGGGGCAGATTCGCGTTGCCCGAGAACAGCTTAAGTTCACCAAACTTATTCTTTTCCACGCGTTTCCTCAGGATTTTCTCTCTTTAACGATCTGGCGTGCGCGCGCTATCGCCAGCGCGCCCGCGGGCACATCGTCGGTTATCGTGGAGCCTGCGCCCAGCTTTGCATTGTTTCCCACGGTGACCGGTGCTACCAGGTTCACGTTAGAGCCTACAAAAACCCCGTCGCCAAGAACGGTGCGGTGCTTATGCACGCCGTCATAATTGCAGGTGATGGTGCCCGCGCCCACGTTCACGGCTGCGCCCAGTTCGGCGTCGCCCACGTAACTCAGGTGCGGGACTTTGGAGCCTTTGCCCACTTTAGCGGCTTTCAGCTCCGAAAAATTGCCCACTTTAGCTTTCTGTGCCAGTTCGCATTTGGGGCGGATGCGGGCGTATGGTCCGATGACGCAATATTCGGCTATAATGCTTTCGGCCAGATGCGAGCCGAGCAGTATCTCGCAATTGTCCGCAATGCGCATGTCTTTTAAAAAAGCGTTTGGGCCCACCGCGCAGTTTGCGCCTATAACGGTGTTGCCGTAAATGTGGGTGCCCGGGTAGATGACGGTGTCTTGTCCTATTGAAACGCTGTCGTCGATATATGTAGTGTCCGGGTCGGTTATCGTGACGCCGGAATCCATCAACTCTTCTAGCTTGCGCAGGCGCAGCAGCTTTTCCGCCTGGGCAAGCTGCTTGCGCGAGTTTATGCCAAGCATTTCGGTATAATCTCCGGCAAGGCTGGCTTTAACGGCGCCGCCCGCCGCGCGGATATATTCTATCGCGTCGGTGAGATAGTATTCGTTTTTTGGCGGATTCGGCCTTAAAAGAGGCAGCGCCTTTAAAAGAGCCGCCGAATCGAAAAGGTATATGCCTGAATTAATTTCTTTTATTGCGTTTATCTCCGGGGTGGTGGAGGACTGTTCCACTATTCTCGCCACGTTGTCCCCGCCGGAGCGCACTATGCGCCCATAACCATGCGGGTCGGGAACCATGGCGGTCAGCACCACGGCTTCGGCCTTAGAGGAGGCCATTGCCGCCAGCGTCGCCGTGCGTATGAAGGGCGCGTCGCCGCAGAGAATGAGAACGCGTTTGAATTTTTTTATAAAACCGGAGGCTTCTGTTGCCGCTGTGCCGCTGCCGGTGAGGTTTTGCTGCTCTATTGTCTCTAGCGATGCGGTGATACCCCAACCGGAGGCGTTTGCCGATATGTTTTCGCGCACAAGCTGCGCCTTGTGTCCCAATACAACGCATATGCCGGACGGGGACAGCGCTTGCGCGGCACGCAGTACATGTGCCACAAGCGGGCGTCCGCCGGCGTTGTGGAGCACTTTCGGCAGCTCGGACTTCATGCGCGTGCCCAGACCCGCAGCCAATATCAGGACGCCGGTTTCGGAAAAATCAGTGTTTTTGGTTGTGTCCGCCATAAAATAGCCGTCCGAGGATTCTTGAAGAATGAAGGTAAGATATTATTTATAAATATATTTTATCAAAAAGAACGGCAAAGCGATAGCGGCGGGAAGCAAAAACCCGCGCCGTTGGCGGCGCGGGTTGTTAATCGTGGCAGCGTCAGCCGAGCTTGGTCTTGTACTCCTTGCGCTGTTGCAGTTTTCCCGCGGAGTATGTTTCCTCGTACATTGGATGGCCGTTGTCATAGTAAAACTTCCGGTTGCCATGCATCTTGCCGTCCTTGTAAGTCTCCTGCAGTCTCAATTGGCCGGTCGGATAATAGTCCTTGCGCTCTCCGTCCAGACGGCCTTCCAGATAGTTTTCCTCGTTCCAGAGCTGGCCGTTGTCGTAAAAGCGCTTGCGCGGGCCGTTCAGGCGGTCGTCCTTGTAGGTTTCTTCGGTGTTGACGTGGCCGTTTTCGTAGAATGATTTGCGCAGGCCGTTTAGCTTGCCGTCCTGGTAGTTTTCCTCCACGCTGACTTTGCCGTTGGGATAAAAAGTCTTGCGCAGGCCGTTGAGCTTGTTGTCCTTGAAAGTGGCCTCTTCCTCGAACACCTTGTCCTTGAAATAGTTGTGTATCTTTACGAGGCCTTCCATCTTGCCGTTGAGGTAATTTTCTTCGGCCCACAGACGGCCCATTTCGTCGAATTTCCTGCGTTGTCCGTTGAGCTCGCCGCCCTTGTATATCTCTTCCAGCTTCAGCTGGCCGTTGCGGTAATATTCCCGGACCATGCCGTCCGGTATCTGGCCCACCAGTTCCGCCACGGTGCCTGCGCGGTTTAAAATTTCGCGGGCAACCTCGTTGTCGTTTTGCAAATAGATGCGGAGATTGTCCATCACCTTGCGCACTACGTCTCCGGGACCTGGCGCGACAGGCTGCTTTATTTCAGAAGGTTTTTCCTCGGCGAATTTGTGCGATGAGGTGAACGGGGTGGACATCGCGGCCATTTGCGGTGCGGGGGTTTTGTGTTCTTCCGGCGGTTTCGCTGCCGGGGCGGGCGCGGATGCGGGAGCCGCCTCGGCTTCTTTTGCGTGCTGAGGCGCATGCTGGACCTCGGCCTTCGGTTTTGGCGCGGCGTCGCCGGTATCCTGGTATTCCTTGCGGTTTATGAAAACGCCTTTTTCGTAGGTGTCCGCCAGCTTTATGTTGCCTGAATGGTAGTATTCCTTGGAAACGCCGGTATGGCTTCCGCGGTCATACTCCTCCTCGGTATGCAGCGTACCGTTCGGATAATAGGACCTGCGCCAGCCGTTCAGCTTGCCCTGGGAGTAATTTTCCGATAGTATGCAGACACTCTCGCTGTTATAAAATCGGATCTCTCCGTCATAATTGCCGTTAGTGCGGTGCAAAGTGCTGAATTTATCTGCGGAATACTCCGTAATCGAACCGTCCGGCACGGCGCCCTCGGTGTGTATGGGCTTGCCGGCGCAGTCGGTGAATGCGGTCGCTATCCTTACAGCGCTGTAGTAAATTTTTTTGCGTCCGGTGTCTATGCAAATGATTTCGGTAGCTGCCATGTTCAAACCCCCCCGGAGCGCCGTGTGCATTTGAAATCCATCCGCGATCCGGGCATAATGCCGTAGGGTGAAAACGCAAATCAGGTTGACGGCGACTGTCGTAGCGCCGCAGCCGTGCGTTCCCACACCACAGCCATTATAATATATATTTCGCCGTTTTTCCGCGTATCTTCGGCGCCGCGCGGACATGCCCTCGCGGGGCGCATGCCTTGACGCGGCTGTTTTCAAACTGGTTAAATTAACGCTGCGGGCTGTATGCATATGCCCGCGCACAGGAGGCCGCAAAATATGGAAATTTTTTACGCAATTTGCGCCGGCATAATAACCGCCGCCATAGTATACGGAGTCTGGCAGGCGGTTGAAACCATGAAACAGCTGCGGGCTACCGCGCGCGCCGTGGAGTACCTTGCCATCAACACAAACGAAAAAATTGAGGCCACCCGCGGATTCTTCGAGGCGGTGGATTCCTTTTCAGGCACGGTGCGTTCTTTCTGGTTCAAGGCCGCGCATGTGGCGTCAGCCTTCCTGTCCGGAATGCGCCAGGGGCGCTGATCGATGAATATCGGCCGGTTGTTCAATTTTTTCAGGGACGACGCTTATCGGAGCAAGCGCGAATTCCTCATGCGCCTGCCGATTTTTCACGGCCTCCGTCAAAAGGATTTCGTGCATCTGGTGCAGGCGCTGGACGATCGCACTTATCTGAAGGGGGAAACGCTTTTCAACGAGGGTGACGTCGGCCGGGCGTTGTTTATAGTGGACAGCGGCGATGTGCAGCTTCTCCGGAAGGACGACTCCGGCAAGGATAATCCGCTGGCCGAAGTGCGTCCCGGCGAGATATTCGGCGAGATGGCGCTGCTGGAGGAAATGCCCCGCACCGCAGGCGCGCAGGCGCTTGAAAAAACCAAGGTTTACCTGCTTTACAAAAACAAGCTGGAGCGCCTGATATACGAGCATCCGCGTATCGGAGTAGTCATAGTGCATTACCTGGCGCGCACCCTGTCGTCACGGCTGCGCGCGCTGATGGAATCCCGCCACGCCGCAGCGGAGCAGGTTTCCCAACCCGAGCCATGACTCCCAAACCGCAGTCCAAATTCCGCGCTGCCGAGCTGATAGTACCGTTCATGCTTATGGGCGGCATCATATATCTTATGGTGTCGGCCAGCGCGGCTTTCTTCCCGCTGGTTTTGAGTGTGGCCCTGGCGTATCTTATCAATCCGCTCGTCGTCTTTTTTGAAAGCCGGGGGTTTAAGCGGCTGCATGTTGTTGCGGGTATTTACATAGTCGCGGGCGCGGTCGCAGTTTTTGCGCTCTACAGCCTTTACGGGCTGATGATGCGCGAGGTGCAGCTTTTCCAGGATGAGTGGCCGGTTTATCTGGACAAGATAAAGACCCTGGCCGCCGGTCTTGAGACGCGAATATCCACCAACACCGCGCTGCCGCACGACATGGTTGCCGGTTGGATGTCCCTGGCGGGGCAAAGAGTGGCTGGTTTCGCCGAATCAGTGCCGCTGCTGGCCGTGAGGATAATGCCGGGGCTGACAATGATGATGCTGGTCCCGTTCATAACGTTCTTCCTTCTTATAGACGGCGGCAAGATGCTGGATGCCTTTCTGGACCTGCTGCCTTCCCGCCACGTGGAGATGATGCTGCATGTGCTCTCCGAAGTGGACCAGTCGCTCGGCAATTATCTGCGCGGCATACTGGTTGAGGCGACTATACTTTTCGCGCTGGCGCTGGTCGGACTTACCTGGCTGAATATAGAATATGCCGGCGTCATAGCTGTAATAATGGGGCTCAGCAGTCTGATACCTTATGTGGGCCCGCTTGTCGGCGCGGTGCTGGGCGGCACGGCGGCTTTCATACAGTTTTCGGCGGTGATGCCGGTTTTGCAGGTGCTAGGCCTCTTCGTCAGCCTGCGCTTTATAGACGACTGGCTGTTGCAGCCTTTCATACTGGAGCGCGCTGTCAAGGTGCATCCCGTGGTGATAGTATTTTCTCTGCTCGCGGGAGCCGAGATGTTTGGCATATGGGGCGTAATATTTGCGATGCCCGCCACCTGCGTGCTCAAGGTTTTCCTGAATATCGCGATAGAACTGCACAGAACGGAATTCAATTGGAAACCTCGTCCGGAACCCACCCGCATAAGCATCCCGTATATTTGACGCTATTGATAGGAACCTAAATAATGCCCTATGCGAAGGCCCGAAATCGGGACTTGCGCTAGGCGCGGCTGTGAAAGCGTGATGCCCGCACGGTGAACAGACGCAACGAC
>Ga0326728_10003726_pt1 | contig 46539 bp, 36 predicted proteins | sample MB3enrmetagenome_FD_207602 | JGI IMG/M metagenome (GOLD analysis project Ga0326728, IMG submission 207602) | Lab enriched peat soil microbial communities from McLean, Ithaca, NY, United States - MB31MN | ecosystem: Environmental > Terrestrial > Soil > Wetlands > Peat | place: USA: New York...
ATGGCGCGCAAAGCTGCAAACCTCGGTTCGGTCGCGCGATCTGCGCGAATTCAAAGATCCAATCCATCTCGGAGGTTTTTGTGAAGAAAACGACTTTGTTTGTACTCTTGCTGCTCGTCACCGTATTTGGAACGGGCATAGCCAGCTTCGCCGCGTGCACCGCCACCAGCCTCTCCAACGGTACCGGAGTGTGGGGACTTGAAGCCTACGGCAGCTACGGCTCGACCCTGGACAACATTCTTATACAGGCCACCTTCCTTTCGGCGGGTACGTTCACCGGGACGGAGTGGCAAAGTCTCGGCGGCTCGTTCAGCAGCTTTGCCATCTCCGGCACGTGGGCGATGACTTTGCCGGTGGCAGACTGCCAGGGCACCATCACCGTCACCAGCCCGTCAACTCAAACCTTCAGTTTTGCTGTCAACAACAGCGGAAAGGGCCTCAGCCTGACTCAAATCGACAAAGGATACACCATAGCCGGCCTTGGGGTTGTGCAGGCGACAACGTTGACTTGCAGCACTACGACTTTCAAGAGCAAGCAGTTCTCCCTCTATTCGTATGGCAACATCCCGGCAGTCGGCGGTCTTGTCACAGGTTCGGGAGAAATCAAGTTCGCTTCGACCGGGACAACTTTTAGTTCCTCTCCGACCGTAAGCCTTGACCTTGGTGGGGCGGGGAATTTCGTGGTTTCGGCCACCGGATCTGCAGCAGTCGCCAGTAACTGTACTGGCACCGGGACGCTTGTCGCGACATCGCTGGGACAGACATTCGATGTCGATCTCCTGGTCGTGGGCACAGGCACCGAGTCCCTGTGGATCGTGACCAACGCTGGCGATAACGTCACGGGATATTTCTTGCAGTAGGTGGAAATGGCCTGGCGGATAGCCCAGCCATTCGACAGCACAACCAATGTGGCGTGCCCATCCTTCGCGTGCTTTGCGCGAAGGATGGGCTGCTTGATTGCACGGCGGACCCGGGCCTTCACAACGCATCGCCACTGCTCCGGTGTCTTGCTGCCAGCCGAACTGAACAGCGCGCCACGATAGCAAGCAAGCGCTGACGGCAAATAGACAGACCAACGTCTCGGCGGTCTCTTGCAAAACGCACCTAGGTCGATCCAAGAGACCGCGTCGCTTCGGCGTGTGGACCGGCTCTCGCGTCTCGCCGAGATGCTATGGCCGTTCTCGGCCATGACAGTTATGTGCTAGTTCCGTCGAATTGGCAAGCCCAAAAAGTAAGTGGCATGTACCGCGATGTTTTGAGAAAGTCAGTCTTCTTGTATTGACGCTCTCAATGCTTGATGAACGATAGCTCCTTGGAATCATTTGGAATCATAGGGAGTTGGACTCGAGAAAGCGTCGTTAATGTTGATCTAGATGGGGGACTAATGTCGATGGGAAACGCGAAAGCGTGGATTCGTTCCGGCAGCGTGGGTTTGGGATGCGTGCTGGTACTGTTGGGACTGCTGAGTGTGGCGCACGGTCAAGGTGCAGCTGCCGGCATCAAAGGGACGGTGGCGGACGCCTCGGGCGGCGTTTTGCCCAAGGCGAATGTTGTCGCAGAGAACGCCGAGAAGGGCATCCGCCGCAGCGCCGTTACCAACAGCGATGGCGGGTATCTGCTAACAGGGCTGCCACCGGGGACTTACAACGTGAGCGTTGATCTTCCCGGGTTTGGAACCGAGATCAAGGAGGGCCTGGTCGTCACCGTAGGGCAAACGGCGATTCTGGATTTCAGCTTGCAGGTGGCGTCCGTAAAGGAAACCGTGGAGGTCTCGGCCGAGACGCCCACGGTGGATACAGAAAGATCCAGCCAATCGAACACGCTGACCGAGGTCATGATCAAGGATCTCCCGATTGACCGCCGCGACTACCTGACCTTCTCGTTGTTGGCGCCCGGCGTTTCCAACTCTACCCGGATGGCCGATGACACCGACTACCGCGTCAAGCAGTTCAGCAGCAGCGGACTTTCCTTTTACGGCAGCAACGGCCGCGGCAACAGCGTGACCGTGGATGGCGGAGAAGCCAACGACGATGAAGGCGGCGTGCGCCTGACCCTGGGCCAGGATGCGGTGCAGGAATTTCAGATCAACCGCAGTAACTACGGCGCTGACATGGGCGGAGCGAGCGGGGCTACGATCAACATCGTGTCGAAGTCGGGCACCGACAACCTGCACGGCAGCGCTTTCGGCTTTTTCCGCAACAGCGCCATGGATGCGCGCGATCCATTCGCCTTCAGCCCGGCCCTAGCGCCAGACCCGACCTTTTCCAATTTCAACACCGATTCGTTCGGCAAACCGATCAAGAATTCGCTCAGCCGACAGCAGTATGGCGGCGCCATCGGCTTCCCGATCACGAAAAACAAGACATTCCTGTTTGCTTCTTTCGAGGGACTGCGGCAGAATTCGCAGAATTCCGTTCCTCTGCTGACCGACAGCTCGATCTTCGCCGGACCGTCGGTACTCGGAGGCACCCTTCCTGCCCTGCCACCGAGCGACCCGAGGCTTGCGCAGCAGCAAGTTCTTAACGATCTGTACTACGTCCCGGGTACCACTACCTTGAATATGACCCCAGTGCCTTGTATTAACAATCCCGATGGCTCTCCGGGGCAGATGATGGCGGCCTTCTCGTGCGCAAATTTGCTTCAGGACTACCTGGCGGTCAATCCAACCTTTGGCTTTGGCCCTTCTGCCCTGCAAAACCAATTGGTGGAGGGCTTTCTCATAAACCAGCTTGAGAATAATGGCGGAGTCTTTCCCTATGACTCTCGGCAGTATCTGGCGTCAGTTCGCCTCGACCACCGTATCAGCGAAAAGAACCAGGTTTCCCTGCGCTACAACTACGGGCACGCTCTGGAAGAATCTCCCGACGTGCAGTCCTTAACCGGCTACTCGCGAGGCAGTTCGATCAAAGGTTATAACGATACTTTGCTGTTCTCATGGTTCCATTTGTTCAGTGCGAGCACTGAGAATGAAGTCCGGGCGCAAGGTAGCTACAACCACATCAACGTCATCCCCAACGAGCCCGCCGAGGTGGGACTGGATATTTTCGGCCTGGCGAATTTGGGAACCAACATCTTCCTGCCGAACTACGAGATGCTGCGCCGCTATGAATTTGTCGACAACCTCACTCTCACCCGGGGCCACCACACCTTCCGGCTTGGCGGGGAAGAATTGTTCCGAGGCAATCACACCCAAACCGACGTCTTTCTGCCGGGCCGCTTTGAAGTGGGGCCGATTACGGGAGGTGTACTCTCCCCGTGCTTCTACCCCACCTTTTCTGGTCTTAATACCTGCGGAATAACCACGACAGGAGCCAATCTGAGCTCGCTACAGGCTTTCTCGTTGGCGTACCCTACTATCTTTGAAGACGGATTCGGCACTCCCGTCTACTCCCGCACCAGACCGTTCACCGCCGCGTATTGGCAAGATACCTGGGCTCTGAAGTCCAACTTCACCCTTACTTACGGCATCCGTTACGAACTGGATACACAATACCTTCCTTTGCGCACCCCCTGGCATAACTTCGCCCCCCGCGTTTCGTTTGCCTGGGACCCGTTCAGCAACCACAAGACCGTGATCCGTGGAGGATACGGGATATTCTATGGGCAGATTTACGACTCCATTCCCGGTGTAGATCTGGCGCTGGGGGTCCTGAACAAGAATCACACTGCGGTCGAAAACACGTTGCCCTATGCCAGCGCGGAACCGGGCAGTCAGGTCAAGAATCTGCTTGCCACTTGCGGCGTAGCGCTTGGTGGGACGACTCTTTCGCTTCCAGGGTACGCCAGCACCCCCAGCAGCCCTTGCAACCGGCAAGTCGGCATTTATATTGATCCGATTAACGAGTCCAGCCTTCTCAGCGTGTACGGTACGCAGTACGGCAACGCCAGTGCCCAGTTCATTTTCCAGAACCTGTTTGCCCAGGGAAATCCTGGATTTAGCGGGGGAGCGAATAACGGGGGAGTGATCGGCTGCACTACGCCCGCCCCGGGGAACTATGGTTGCGTCACCGCGAGCGATCTTACTACAGCATCGAATGGCCTTTTCGTCCCCACCAGCAGCGGTGCGGTTCCCGGCCTAAGCGTACTGTTCAGTAACCAGGTGAATTACCAGAGCCCTTACTCGCAACAAGCTGAAATCGGCATTGAGCGGCAGCTTGGCCCGGGTTTCTCAGTTTCCGTCAGCTATATCTATTCCCATACCCTCCATCTCCCGGTGGCGATTGACACGAACCTGCAGGATCCGGGTCTTGTGATGGCAACCCTAGCTAACGGAAAAAACGTCTCCTACCGCGACTGGTGGACACTTCCAAAGTTTGACCCCCTGTACCAAGCCACAGCGCAATGTAACAGCAACCTCAATGCTTTTAACCCCTTCAACTGCTTCTACAGCCCGTTCGTTGTCCAAAACAACCAATACACGTCGGCTGGGTCCGCCCTTTATCAGGGCGGCATCATCGAAGTCAAAAAGCAGTTCAATAAGACCACCGCGCTTATGGGGAATTACACCTATAGCAGGGCGGTCGACACCACCACGGATTTCAACAGCGACTACGGACCGCAGGACAACCTGAACCTCAATGCGGACCGTTCTGTGTCGAATTTCGATCAGCGGCACAAAATAGTCATCACCGGCGTCCTTGACAGCCCTTGGAGAGGCGTTTGGTCCGGCTTTGAATTTGCGCCTATTTTCAATTACAACAGCGGGCATCCTTTCAATCTGCTGAGCGGAGAGCCCACCAATGGCGACAATCACCCGACCAATGGCCGTCCCATCGGGGCTCCGCGCAACTCGGGCCTTGGTCCGAATTACGCCGCTCTCGACTCGCGCCTGAGCTGGCATCACAAAGTGGGCGAGAAAAGCACTCTCGCCATCATGGCGGAAGGATTCAATATCTTGAACCGGACAAACTATGGCAGCGTGAACAATCAGGTAGGCCCCCTGTTTGCGATTCCCGTGAACCTTTGCTCCCCAAGTACTACGCCAGCTTGCGTGGTACCTGAGGGTGGTGGGACCGGCTCGACGACCTTCAATGTGCACGGAATCAAGCCGGGAACAAAATTGAATGGAGGGACGGTGAGTTCCAGCACGCCGCTGGCCTTCACCTCCGACTTCCCCAAACGTGAGATCCAACTCGGGCTGCGTTACTCGTTCTAAGCGAGCTTGCTGTCCGGGCTTCCGCGGCATCGGACGCGAGTTCTTTTTCGCGCTGGGTCTGCCCGGACCTCGAGACTCCGACTTTCGTCCGCGTGGCCGCTGCCCGCCGAAGTGCTGATTCGCCCGGATCACTGAATCCCAAGGGCCGTCAGCTTCATCTACCATTTCACGACTGTTTGGAAGCTGAGAGCGAGAGTATGTCGACCTGGCCTATACCTAGCATGCTCAACCCGGAGACGCAAATTTTTCCCGGTCTGACGCCCGCGCAGATTGATCGCATCCGGCCCGGTAGCACCCCTCGCCGCGTTGCAAAAGGTGAAGTACTGTTCCGCCCAGGCGACGTCGACGTCCCGTTTTTCGTACTGCTGTCGGGCGAGATGGAAATTGTGCAGCCTCAGTTTTCCGCGTTAGAGCCGCAACTGAGCGGTGAGCGCCTGGTCACCACGCATAACGCCGGAAGCTTCACCGGCGAACTCAACATGATCTCCGGCCAGCGATGTATGGTGCTGGGACGTTTCACCGAAGCCGGGGAAGTCTTGGAACTGAGCCCGGACGGCTTGCGCGCGCTGATTTCCCGGGACGCAGAGCTGAGCGAGATCGTCATGCGGGCCTTCATCCTCCGCCGCCTGGCCCTGATTTCCAACCACCTCGGAAATGTAATCCTGATGGGCTCCAGTCATTCCGCGAACACGCTGCGCCTGCGCGAGTTTCTCGCGCGGAATGGATATCCCCACACCTACGTAGACCTCGATAAGGACAAGGCGTCGCAGGAACTTCTCGACCGCTTCGCCGTGAAACTGGAGGAAATCCCGGTTGTCATTTGCAATGCCCAAAGCGTGCTGCGCAATCCCTCCACGCAGCAACTGGCGGACTGTCTGGGCTTGAACGCCAGCATCGATCAGTCGCAGGTGCGCGACCTGATTATTGTCGGCGCCGGACCATCGGGCCTGGCAGCCGCGGTCTACGCGGCTTCGGAAGGCCTGGACGCGCTGGTGATTGAGACCGATTCTCCCGGCGGCCAGGCTGGGTCCAGCTCGAAAATTGAGAACTATCTGGGATTTCCCACCGGCGTTTCCGGACAGGAACTGGCGTCGCGGGCCATCACGCAAGCGCAGAAATTTGGCGCCAGGATGATGGTGGCGCGCAGCGTGACGAAACTAAACTGCGATCGGCGGCCTTACAAGCTCGATCTCAACGATGGCGCCACGCTCGCGACGCGCGCTATCGTCATCGCCACCGGAGCTCAATACAACAAACCTGCGCTCGACAATCTTCACAAGTTCGAAGGCCGAGGCGTGTACTACGGCGCGACGTACATCGAGGCGCAGCTTTGCGGGAACGATGAAGCGATCGTGGTAGGCGGCGGCAATTCCGCCGGACAGGCGGCGGTATTTCTCTCGCAGACGGCGAGCAAAGTGTACATGCTGGTGCGGTCCGGAGGACTGGCGGAAACGATGTCTCGTTACCTCATCCAGCGGATCGCGCAGAATCCTAAAATCGAGTTGCACTTCAATACGGAAATCGTGGGGTTGGAAGGCGGCGATCAACTGGAGCGGGTCACGTGGCTGGATAAGGGGAGTGGCGAACGATCTACGCACGACATCGGTCACCTGTTCATCATGGCTGGCGCGTCGCCGCGCACGGAGTGGCTGCGCGGCTGCATCGCTCTCGATGACAAGGGCTTCATTCTCACCGGCAGGGATCTGGATGCGACGCTGACTAACGGCGCGTGGCCGCTGGCGCGCCCGCCGCAGATGCTGGAGACCAGCCTGCCGGGGGTATTTGCGGTAGGGGACGTTCGCGCAGGCAACGTGAAGCGCGTGGCCTCGGCGGTGGGCGAAGGAGCCATCTCGGTTTCTCTCGTGCACCGCGTTCTAGCGGAATTGTAGGGAGCAACGTTGATGGAATAGGCCGCAAGGCCGCGGAGGAATGCCATGAAGCAATGCTCACATCTCGATCAAATTCGAATTAAAACGACAGACAAACACGTTTGTGAAGAGTGCATCAAAATGGGCGATACCTGGGTCCACTTGCGGCTGTGCCTGGAGTGCGGAAACGTGGGATGCTGTGATTCCTCCAAGAACAAGCACGCCACCAAGCACTTTCATCACACCAAACATCCGCTCATGCGTTCAATCGAGCCCGGAGAATCGTGGGTCTGGTGCTATGTGGACGAGTTTGAGCCGGGAGAATTGCTGGCGCGAGGATTCGTGCCCTATCAGAATCGGGCGTGAGCATCGGCCCTGTTTTTCTTTCAACAGAGCTTCGTCCAAGAAATCTGCTGGAGACCGCTGGCCGGGAGACCGTCTGGAGAACCAATGATCGTCGCGCAAGAACAAACCGACGTGCAGCATCGATGGTTGAACGGCATCTCGCGCGCCCGCGAGCAGACTGATGCTCTCTTCGATGTGCTTCGTCCCGGAGCGCTCTATGATCGGCCGATTCCGGAGCGTCACCGCTTCATCTTCTATCTCGGGCACCTCGAAGCATTCGACTGGAATCTGCTTCATGAAAATGTCCTCGGCCTGAAGAGCTTCCATCCGGAATTTGACCGCTTATTTGCCTTCGGCATCGATCCGGTCGGCGGCGGATTGCCTTCAGACCAGCCCTCCGACTGGCCTTCGGCGAAGGCCGTGCACGATTACGTCGCCGGAATTCGCAGCGCCCTGGATGAAAAGCTGGCCAAGGTTCTGTCGGGTTCACAACAGCCGACGCAGAACGAGTTTTCGCTCGATACGCTGCTAAATGTCGCCGTGGAGCACCGGCTGATGCATGCCGAAACGCTGACCTACATGCTTCATCAATTGGCGACTGAAAAGAAAGTTCAGCAGGCCGGGATGCCGGTTCCGATGCTGCCTCCCGCGACGGCGCGAATGATTGAAATTCCTGCCGGCCCCGCGACACTGGGCCTCGCGCGCGCCGCAGGCAGTTTTGGCTGGGATAACGAATACGAGGCGCACACGACCTTCGTCCCATCATTCGAAGTCGATCAGCACATGGTGACCAACCGCCAGTACCTCGATTTCATCCTCGCCGGCGGCTATGAGACACGCGCGCTATGGAGTGATGACGACTGGACCTGGAAGACCGCGAACGATATATCGCACCCCGCATTTTGGCTGAGAAAAGACGAGGACAATGACAACGGCTGGGCCTGGAAGGCGATGTTCGGCGAAGTTCCCTTGCCGCCCGATTGGCCGGTCTACGTCAGTCACGCGGAGGCCTCGGCATACGCGCGCTGGGCCGGCAAATCGCTGCCCACGGAACAGGAGTGGCACCGCGCCGCTTATGGTGCTCCCGACGGAGCCGAGCGCTACTACCCGTGGGGCAGCCGGACGCCGAACGCGAAGCTTGGGAATTTTGATTTCGCGGCATGGGATCCTGCGCCGGTGCATGCGCACGCAGCGGGCCAGAGCGCATTTGGCGTGCGGGGGATGCTCGGCAACGGCTGGGAGTGGACTTCCACCGTCTTCGCGCCATTTGCTGGTTTCAAAGCATTTCCTTTTTACCCAGGCTATTCCGCCGATTTCTTCGACGGCAAACACTTCGTCATGAAGGGCGGCTCGGCGCGCACAGCCGCATGCATGCTGCGGCCGACTTTCCGCAACTGGTTTCAGACGCACTACCAATATGTGTACGCGGGCTTCCGCTGCGTACAGCGCTGATCGCGAGGTTTGACATGGCCGTTCATGCCCTTACTACCGACCTTACCTGGCAGTTTGCGGCCGACGTCCGCGCCGGCCTCACGCGCGCGGGACAAAAAGAGCTGCCGTCGAAATATCTTTATGACGATGTAGGCTCGGCGCTGTTTGAAGTGATCAGCCGACTGCCAGAATACGGCCTCACGCGGGCGGACGAGCGGCTGCTGCGGCGTTACTCCGATGACATCGTGGATCGACTGGACGGGTCAATTGCGGTGGCGGAGTTAGGCAGCGGCGACGGCAGAAAAACCCGCTGGCTGCTCGAAGCGCTCTGCCGCCGTCAGCCAACCTCCTATTATCCAATTGAAATTTCGCCTTCGGCACTGGCTCGCTGCGAAGGCGAACTGCGGGATATTCCCTCGCTTCACATGGTGGGATTTGAGCGGGAGTATCTCGATGGCCTGCGGGAAGCGACTGAACGTCGCGCGGCGAATCAGCATTTTCTGGTGCTCTTTCTTGGCAGCACGATCGGAAATTTTGATCGGACCGGAGGCACGAAATTTTTGGCGGAGATCAGCAGGATTCTCGAGCCCGGCGATGCTTTGCTGCTAGGGACGGATTTGGAAAAGCCGGCGCCACAGCTGATACGCGCCTACGATGACGAACTAGGCGTGACCGCGGCGTTCAATCTTAACCTGCTGGCGCGCATCAATCGCGAGTTATCCGCTGACTTCGACTTAAACCAGTTTGCTCACGAGGCACGAGTCAATCGCGTAAAGCGCAGGATCGAAATGCACCTGCGCTCAAAGCGCAGACAGAGAGTAAGAGTGCAGGCGGCGCAATTCACGGTCGAGTTACAAGAGGGAGAAACAATCTGGACGGAAAGCTGCCATAAGTATGGCGCGGACGAGATCGCCGAAATGGTAGCCGATTCCGGTTTTCGCCGCGAGGCACAGTGGATCGATGAGGAGTGGCCGTTCGCCGAAAGTCTGCTGATAGTGGAGTAATTGCCCCCTCAGAGCCCAGCAGTTTGCTGAAAAATCTCGCCCTCGTGCCGGTCTTGGGAAGGGCACGAGTTCCAAAGGCTGCACAGAAAAACTCCAGGATCGGGCACGAACGGGAAGGGCATGAGTTCCACTCATGCCGTAAACGCCGCCAAATCAATAGCGGTTTTCAGCCGCTGAGGGACTGCCAGCCCGCGAAACCACTTGTTCCGCAAACTCTTCCACTTCGTGCCATAACTGCCGCCGAGTAAATAGCGGCATCACTTAGTTTGTGGTTACTGTTTATTCTCTTCTGGTTTTGCCGGCGGCTCCTGCGCGCCCGGCATCAGCCCCTTGAGCGGGGCCGAGCGCTGTTCCTCGAGTTCCGGATGTGGCAACGGCTTGCGCGGCAGCATCTGGTCGCGCATGGCGGCGTTGTAGACGAAGATTGCCTCCACCGTCGCGGCTTGCGCCAGATCGGCCGCTTGCAGGCGCTCGTACACGTCCTCATTCGAGTGGTGGGTGCGGGTGAAATAATCCAGCGGATCCTGTATGAACTGGAAGCCCGGAATCCCCACATTGTCGAACGACTCGTGGTCCGTGCCTTCGGTGTTGCGCACAGTGATCGTGGTTACGCCGATGTCCTTCAGCGGCTCCATCCACTGCTCGAAGATCGGCTTGATACCTGTATTCCCCTGCAGGTAGATGCCGTCAATCTTCCCCGAGCCATTATCCAGATTGAAGTAGCCGGAAATCTTCGCCTGGTCGGGCTTGACCACTGGCGGACCTGTCGCTTTCCGCATCCACTCCGGCAGCTTCATCTGGTCGGGCGCAGTCGACAGCGGCACATAGCCGAAATGTTCTTTCACATATCCGGCAGAGCCGAGCAGTCCTTGCTCTTCGCCCGTCCACAGCCCGATGCGCACCGTGCGGCGCGGCTTCAGGTCGAGCGCCTTGAAGATGCGCATCACTTCCATGGCAACAACCGTTCCCGCTCCGTTGTCGGTGGCGCCGGTTCCAGCGATCCAGGAATCGAGGTGTCCGCCGACCATCACCACCTCATCCTTCAGCTTGGGGTCGGAACCTTCGATCTCGGCAATGGTGTCAAATCCATGCTCGTGATCGCCTAGAAACTTGGCATCGACGTTGAGTTCGAGCGTGACCGGCACATTCGCATTCAGCAGCCGATAGACGCGGCCATAGCTCTCGATGGCCGCCACGACGATCGGCAGTTGCATGGCATGATCACGCTTGTAAGTCTCGCGGCCGATTCCGCGGTCGTCGAAGATCGTGCCTCCAGAACCGCCACCATCGCGGCCATCCCGGCTGGGCGTGATGACAGCCAGTGCTTTCTCCTGGACTAGAAACGGCATCAGCTTGGCGCTCAACTGCGCGCGGCGGGCAAAGTCCTTCATGTACTGCGCGTATTCGTTCTCGGGCGTCAGCGGATACTCCGCAATCTTCGCCAGGCTCTTTTCGTCTTCGCGCACAAACAGCGGCTTCTCCACCGGCTTCACCTCGTGCATGTCGCCGTAAAGCACGATCTTGCCGGCCAGCTTACCCTTGTATTTGTCGAAGTCCTCTTCCTTCTTGATGTCGAGCCAAACCGCGGGCCCGCTGATGGCGCCGTTTGTGGAAGGCGACCACGCCACCGCCTGCGCGATGAACACTGCGGTATCGGGTGAGACCATGCGCAGCCACGTGTTCATCTGCTGCCAGCCCATGCCGAACTCGCCCCAGTCTTCAAGATGCGCGTTCGCGCAACCCATGGCGGCGAGCTGGTCGCGCGTCCACTCATTGGCGCGCTTCAGGTTGGGAGAGCCGGTAAGGCGCGGTCCGATGCCATCCATAAGCGCGGAAGCGTATTCCATCACGTGCGAGTGACGAAGCCCCTCCTCGCGGATGCGCTCATAGGCGGTGATATCGAGGTTCTCTTTCGCGGGCTGCGGAAGCTCGTAAGAGGGAACGTGGCCATCGGCGGTGAATTTGGCCTTGTCTTTGTCCTTATCGGCGCCAAAGGCCAGCGAAGCAGCCAGAACCAGCAGCACAGAAATTGCGAGACGAAGCACGTTGCAGGCGCTCACGCGGCGAGCGCAGGGATTCAAAAGGCGCATGGATCGGTTTCCCCCGAAGAACCTAAGCAGGGTACCAGATTGGCGATATGGGCAACAAACGGGGAGGTCGGCTCTGGCCACTCGCTGCTCGACTTTCGCATGGATCTCAGGTCTCAGGCCTTGGAAAAACGTAGGGATTAGGCGCGGAAGGTGATCGAAGAAGAAGCGAAAGAGCGGGGCGGGTGATGGACCTCGGTAGGGCGGTTTGTGCTTATAGGATTGTACGTACGATCAGACCAACAAAAATATTTGGGGGAGGAGCGGGATTTTGGCTTTTTGGCGGATTGGAGGGTTGGGGCGCGGAGTGGGCGTTTTGAGGATGGTCTGGGGAAGCTATAGAGGCGTCGCGAGTTAGAGTCGACTTGTTGGAAATGGAGCGGTGGGGTTCGGAGAGCGATTTCTTCAAAGTGACAGGGTCGGGTGTCAAGTCGAAATTTGTGGTCAGGGTTGGGGACCCCAAGCGGTAGTGGTTGAGGTGCGAGTTCCGTTATCCCAGGTTCGCGCCCAGAGGACGGGTAAGAACCGACGACACCTCCCTACTCGACTCTGCCTGCTTTCCTCTTCCAGGCCCAGTATTCCTTCGGTGTGATCTCGCCTCTCCGATAGAGAGCCAGCATTAGGTTTCGCGCGTTCTTGATCTCCAATGCCCCGTACATTTCGTGCACGAGGTAGGTGACATTTGAGGCCGTACGGCGCGTGAACAGGTTTTTTTGGAGGAGATGCGCGTGTACGCCGTTTCTCGCCTCTCGAATTTCATGCAGGCATTCTTTGAGCGGTGTGCCCTGATTTTTGTTCCACCACCGCAACGCGTCATGCGGAACCCAATGTTTCTTAAAAGCGCGATTGATCAGGCCGTTGAGAGTGTAGCAACGATCTTTCGGCTTCCTCGTTTCAACGAAGTCGAAGATTCGAAGTAGCGCTTCTAGTTCACAACATCGAGCTACCAACGCGCCGAAATGTGCTCGGGCCTTTTGGCACTTATTGGCCTCCTTGCAGTAGAACTTGGCCGCGGCCCACAGTTTGCTTTGCGAGGCCCTCTTTACCTGCTTTCGCTTCACATCCCGCATTGAACGGCATCGTCCGCCGAGACGTCAAATCCCGGGGCCGACCCTCCCCTTAGCAATGTCGGGCCATGCCGAATGGTTTTGCCGATCAGCGGGCTACGAAGGAAGCAGTTGAGCCAGCGCCGGTAGGAAAGGAACGATGATTGTCATGCAATTGGCCGCCACTGCGAGAAATTCTTGATAGGCAGGGGTGTAGGAGGGCGTTCCTTGAGTCTTTTCGAGCCGGTCGACTAATGCGGCCAGCTTCGAGCCGAGTTCCCTGTCATTTATGTCTCCCACTGTTTTGCGCAACTCGATAAAAACCGTTGACGGGCCAACTGCCATCAAGTTAATTGAGTTGTCGGTCGAGTTTACATTTACACGTGGGTTTGTGCCCGCCACGTTGTATATGTTTTGCACGCTCGGCTGCCGTTGGGGTGACCTGCTTCCGCGTTTTCTCACGATCAGCGTCGTGACTGCCGGGAGATCGCGATGACCGTGCTGGAAGTTGACTTGATCGACATGGAGGGATAGAAATCCGGAGGTGCGTGTGGACCTAGTCGAGGCGAATCTTGGCGGGGCGGTCCTCCGCGGATCGAACCTCAGCTGGGCGCTCCTCATGCGGGCGTTTCTAGCACGGGCCGACTTGGGTGCGGCAAACCTCGTCGGTGCGAATTTCGAGGGGGCCAACCTTATAGGGACGGATTTCAATGGGGCGAGCCTCGGGAGGGCGAACCTAGCCGCAGCAAACGTCTTTGGAGCGGATTTCCGCGGGGCGGACCTCAATGGCGCAGACCTCGTCTCGGCGAATCTCGAACAGGCGAAGCTGGTCGGTGCAAGACTCGTCTCGGCGATCCTCATCGAGGCGCGCCTCAACCAGGCGGACTTAAGCCGGGCGGACCTCGGCGGGGCGAGCCTAGTCAGGGCGAACCTTGGCGGGACAAACCTCAGGGACGCGGTCTTGACCAACGCTGCTTTCTCGGAAACTGTCTTCGGCGATACCGATCTGGTGGGCGGGAGAGGGCTGGAAACCTGTAAGCACCACGGGCCCAGTGTGATTGACCACCGCACGCTGGCTAAGTCCTGGCCGCTCCCGCTTGCTTTCCTTCGCGGGTGCGGGCTGCCGGACGCCCTGATTGAATATCTGCCGTCGCTTCTTAGCCAGCCGATTCAGTTCTACTCGTGCTTTATTAGTTACAGCCATGCCGATAAGTTGTTTGCGCGGCGGTTGCACGACACGTTGCAGGGGCGGGGCATCCGGTGCTGGCTGGACGAAAAGCAGTTGCTGCCGGGCGACGATATTTATCACCGCGTGGATGAGGGGATACGGCTTTGGGACAAGGTTCTGCTGTGCTGCTCGAAGGAGTCGCTGGCGAGTTGGTGGGTGGACAACGAGATTGGGAAAGCGTTTGCGAAGGAACAGCAGCTGATGAAAGAGCGCAAAGAGAAAGTGCTGGCGCTGGTTCCGCTGAATCTCGACGGGTATTTGTTTGAGTGGAAGAGCGGCAAGGCATCGCAGGTGCGGGAGCGGCTGGCGGCCGATTTTACGGGGTGGGAGCGGGACAACGCGAAGTTCGAGGCGCAGGTGGAGAGCGTGATTCGGGAGCTGCGGGCGGATGACGGGGGGCGGGAGAGGCCTCCGGTGGGGAGGCTGTGAGGGTGCGGGGGGGGGCCGCACGTCTTCCCGTCTGGAAATAAAACGCCGGCGGGGCCGGGGCCTCAGGGGCTAAAGCCGCGTCTTTTCAGGCTGCGAATCGGCACGGCTCAAGCCGTGCCCGGCGCGGTGAGCGGGCGTCGGGGGAAGGGCGCGTGTACGGGGAGAACTCCCTGAGGCGGGCTTGCTGCCGGAAAGGGCGTAGGGATCTTTCGACTCCGCAGGGACTTCACTTCGTGAAGTTTCTGCTCCGCTCAAGATGACACGGCGTACTTCGCGCAGAGGGGTCAAAAACCGCACGCTAACTTCGCAGCACAGATGAAGTCAAAATCCCCACCCTAACGCCGCACAAAACGCGGCGTTTAGGATGGGGCAGCCTCGTGGGCGAAGACGACCGCCCTGCATTTCTGTTCTACGTCGTCTCGACGCCGGGACGGCGGCGCTACTCTTGTGCTACAGCCTGGTGCAGACTGCTTTTGTTTGCGTGTAGAGCTCTAACACGTCTTTGCCCATTTCTCTTCCCCAGCCGGATTGTTTGTAGCCTCCGAAGGGGAGAGCGGCGTCGAAGATGTTGTAGCAGTTGATCCACACCGTTCCGGCTCGCAGCGCTGCGGCCAGACGGTGGGCTTTGGAAATGTCCTTGGTCCAGATGCCCGCGGCGAGACCGTACATCGAGTCGTTGGCGCGGGAAACAAGCTCTTCCACGTTATCGAACGGAATCGCGGCGACGACCGGGCCGAAGATTTCTTCCTGCACCACCTTCATGCTCTCCTTGGTATTGGTGAGCACGGTGGGCTCGACGAAGTAGCCTTTGTCTCCGATCTTATTGCCGCCGGTAACGGCTTTGGCGCCTTCTTTGGAGCCGATGTCGAGATAGTTGCAGACGCGGTTGAGCTGCTCCTCGGAAACGAGCGGACCCATTTGCGTGCTGGCATCGAGTCCGGAACCGACTTTGATCTTCTTGGCTTTGTTGGCTACGCCTTCGACGACCTGATCGTAGACGGCACGCTCGACGTAGAGGCGGGAGCCGGCGCAGCAGCATTGTCCGTGATTGAAGAAGATGGCGCTGGCCGCGCCGCCGATGGCGCCGTCGAGATCGGAGTCCTTGAAGACTACGTTCGGCGACTTGCCGCCGAGTTCGAGCGAGACCTTTTTGAGATTGCCGGCCGCGGCGTGAACGATGAGCTTGCCGACTTCGGTCGACCCGGTGAAGGCGACTTTATCGACCTGCTCGTGCGCGGCGAGAGCAGCGCCGGCGGTTTCGCCGTAGCCGGGGACGATGTTGACGACGCCATCAGGGAAACCGGCTTCGCAGATGAGATCGCCCAGACGGAGCGCGGAAAGCGGCGTTTGCTCGGCGGGCTTGAGGATGACGCAGCATCCGGCGGCAAGCGCGGGAGCGAGTTTCCAGGCAGCCATCAGCAACGGGAAATTCCACGGGATGATCTGACCGACAACGCCGACGGGTTCGCGCAGCGTGTAAGCGTGATAGACGGCGCCTGGCGTGTAGGGAACGGAAATCGGGATGGTGGTGCCTTCGAGCTTGGTAGCCCATCCGGCCATATAGCGGAACATATCGACGGCGAGGGGCACATCGGCGCCACGAGCGACGGTGAGCGGTTTGCCGTTGTCGAGCGTCTCGATGGTGGCGAATTCTTCCGTGTGCTGTTCGAGCAGGTCGGCGAGCTTCCAGATCAGCCGGCCGCGCTCGGACGAGGTCATGCGTGACCAGGGGCCGGAGTCGAAAGCCTGGCGCGCGGCCTGGACGGCGGCATCGATATCGCGCTTGTCGCCTTCGGCGACCTGGGCGAGCACTTCGCCGGTGGCGGGATTGAACGTATGAAAGGTGTTGCCGGATGCGGCGTTCACCCACTTGCCGTTGATGAGCATTTTGCGCGGCTTGTCGAGAAACTCGGCAACTTGCGGATGAATTCCGGTGGGGGCGGTTGCGATACCCATGTGTCCTCCTTGAGATGCGACTGCTTTGAGTTGAAGAGTAATCCCGTCAGGCGAAATGAATGATGAGATGGTAATCCGTAGACGCGGGGTAAGGCAAGAACAGGATTCAGTGGATAGTGGCCAGTGATTAGTGGCCAGTGCCAGTGCAGTGGCCTTGCGTTGCTCCTGACAACGAAACAAAACACTCGCGACGTGATATTGGAAACTATGTTCTGTGTACTGATCACTGGCAACTGACCACTGGCCACTATTTGCTAAGTTGGCGAAGCGCGTGCTAGTGTCTGCTTTCTGGGTAAAACTTGTCTGTGGGGAAACGATTCCGCGCGGCGGAAATCGGGCCCAGATCTGACACACTCAAAATCAATCAACACGAATTCAAGAGGAGGAGAGATTATGAAGATTATGAAGAAGACCCTATTGCTGCTTGCCATGATCGCGTGCGCGCTGCCGATGTTTGCGGACGAGAAGAAAGAGGAAATGAAAGACACGGAGAGAATCGAAGCGGCGGCCAACGTAATGAAGGAGATTCTGGCAACACCGGACAAGGGCATTCCGCGAGATCTGCTGAATAAGGCGGACTGCGTGGTGATTTATCCGTCGGTGAAGAAAGCGGCGTTCATCGTGGGAGGAAGCTATGGACGGGGCCTGGTGACCTGTCGGAGAGGCGCGTCGTTTGCGGGTGGATGGAGCGCGCCGGCAATGTTCGCGCTGGAAGGCGCAAGCGTTGGGTTCCAGATCGGCGGCCAGGAAACGGACTTCGTGCTGCTGGTGATGAACGAATCGGGCGCGAACTCGATTATGACGAGCAAGGTAAAGCTGGGCGCGGATGCATCGGCGGCGGCGGGGCCGGTGGGACGCGACACTTCGGCGGAGACCGACGTGGTGATGAAGGCGGAGATCCTTTCGTACTCGCGGGCGCAGGGACTGTTTGCCGGCGTGTCACTGGAGGGATCCACCATGCGAGCGGACGATGGCGCGAACAAGTCGCTCTATGGCAAGGAGCTGAGCGCGAAGGATATTGTGCGCCTGGGGAAAGTGAAAGCTCCGGCATCGGCGGCGCGGCTGCTGGCGATTTTGACGAAGGCTTCGCCGAGGCATGTGAGCAAGTCGACAGCTGCTCATAAGAAGAGCTAGCGACAAGAGCAAGTTCGTAAATGAGGGCGGCCCTGCGGGGTCGCCTTTGTATTTCATGCAAAAGTTTTGCTGATTATTGCCGCTGACTGCCGCTTAGTACCAGCGCGCAGAGCTGGTCTGCGAAGTTTTCGGTCAGTTCGTCGTGGCGGATGAGGAAGCGCATGTAGATGGGGCCGTAGAGGGAGTCAAGGATCAGGTCCATGTCGCTGCCGCGAGGAAGTTCTCGACGGTCGATGCCGCGCTGCAGAGTTTTGTAGGCCTGGAGCCGGCGAGGCCATAGGAAGCGTTCGCGGAAGGCCTCGAGGAGTTCCGGATCGGATTGGCCGGCGGCGAGGAGTGCGGCGACGATTTTGCCGCGATCGGAACGGAAGATGCGGATCAGGCGGCGCATCTGCAGGCTCATGTCGCCAATGACGGTGCCGGTGTCGGGAAATTGCAGTTCTTGTTCCGAACTTTCCGCGAAAGCGTCGGCGACGAGCGCGGCCTTGCTGGGCCACCAGCGGTAGACGGTTGCCTTGCTGACATTAGCGTCAGCGGCAATCGCCTCGATGCCCAGGTCGGAGAATCCGCCTTTCTTCTGAAGTAATTTCAAGGTGCTGCGCAAAATGGCGCGGCGCGATTGCTCGCTGCGCGGGCGGCCGGGCGGGCGCTTACCATTGTTACCGTTGTACGAGATTGCCTGTAGCGCGCGGTTTTGACGCATGGCAGAATTCTAATATAATTTAAATCCGAAACGTACTGTTTTGAATCTCATTTTTAAGACACCCGGCGACGCGTCGGGCACCGTGGGGTTCACCGCAGGATTTCACTTCCGCGGTTTCTGTAGGCAGCCGTTGGTCGTTTTATGTGGATTGTTGCATTAGCGCTTCGGCGCCCGTATACGTTCGTGGTGATGGCGCTGCTGATCATCATCCTTACGCCCATCACTATTCTGCGAACACCGGTCGACATCTTCCCCGACATCAACATACCGGTGATCAGCGTGGTGTGGAGCTTCGACGGCATGTCGCCGAGCGAAATGGCGAACCGGATCGTAAGCAACTCCGAGCGCGGGTTCACGGTCACGGTCAACGACATTGAACATCAGGAATCAGTCGCCGTGGCCGGAAAGGCCGTGATCAAGATCTTCTTCCGGCCGGGTGTGAACATCTCGATGGCGATGACGCAAGTGACGGCAATGTGCCAGACGGTGCTGCGCGGCCTGCCACCGGGAACATTGCCGCCGCTGGTCATCCAATACACGGCCTCGACCACTCCGGTGGTGCAACTGGGCCTGAGCAGCAAGACACTTCCGGAACAACAGTTATTCGACTTAGGGCAAAACTTTCTGCGCACGCAATTAACGACAGTGCAAGGTGTGGGCACGCCTTATCCGTATGGCGGCAAGCCGCGGCAAATTCAGGTCGACCTCGACCCGGTAAAGCTGCAGCGGTACGGGTTGGCGCCCGCGGATATTGTCAACGCGGTATCGGCGCAAAACCTGATTCTCCCCGCGGGTACAGCGAAAATCGGCTCGACGGAATACTCCGTCGAGATGAACGGCAACCCGGCAACGGTCGCGGCTCTCAACGAACTCCCGGTTAAAACGACAGCCTCGTCGACGTTGTACCTGAGAGATGTGGCACACGTGCGGGATGGCTTTGCGGTGCAAACCAACATCGTGCGGCAGGACGGCGTGCGGGGCGTGCTGATGTCGATGTACAAACTCGGCGGCTCCTCCACGCTGGCGGTCGTCGATGCCATCAAGGCGATTGTGCCCAAGGCCGCGCAATCGCTGCCGCCTGAGATGACCATCAAGGCGCTCTTCGATCAGTCGCTGTTCGTGCGGGCCTCGATTCAGGGGGTGTTGCACGAAGGTTTGACCGCTGCCTGCCTGACCGCGCTCATGATTCTGATTTTCCTGGGCGACTGGCGCCCGACCATCATTATCGCCATCTCGATTCCGCTATCGATTTTTGTTTCGATCATTCTGCTGAGCGCGCTGGGCGAAACCATCAACATCATGACGCTTGGAGGGTTGGCGCTGGCCGTCGGGATCCTGGTGGACGACGCGACGGTGGAGATTGAAAACATCGAGCGCAACCTTGCCATGGGCAAGGAAATGAAGACGGCGATTCTCGACGGGGCGTCGCAGATTGCGGTACCCGCGTTCGTCTCGACGCTCTGTATCTGCATTGTGTTTGTGCCGATGTTCTTCCTTACCGGCGTGGCGCGGTTTCTGTTTGTGCCGCTGGCGGAGGCAGTGTCGTTCGCCATGCTGGCCTCGTACCTGTTGTCGCGAACCCTGATTCCGACGCTGGTGATGTTCATCATGCGGGGACACGAGCACCGCGCGCTCGAACCGACGAACGCCCTGGCAAAGTTCCAGCGGAAATTCGAACGCGGATTCGACAGGTTTCGGGCAGGCTATCAGCAATTGCTGGAGACCACCCTCGCCAATCGCGGAGCGTTCTGCATTTACTTCATGATCTTCTGCGTGCTTTCGCTGGGTTTAGTTTTCTTCCTGGGGCGCGACTTCTTCCCGCAGGTGGATGCGGGGCTGATCCGGCTGCACTTTCGGGCGCGCCCCGGACTGCGGGTGGAAGAAACGGCGCGGCTGGCCGACGAGGTGGAAGGCGTGCTGCGCAGTGAGATTCCCAAGGAAGAGTTACAAACGATGCTCGACAACATCGGCCTTCCCTATTCCGGCATCAATCTCACCTACAGCAATTCGGGCGTAATCGGAACCAGTGACGCGGAGATTCTGATCTCCCTGAATCCCGAGCACCATCATTCGACGGCCATGTACATACGCCAAATGCGCCGCGTGCTGCCGGAGCGTTTCCCGGGCGTGGAGTTCTTTTTTCAGCCCGCCGATATCGTCTCGCAGATTCTGAATTTTGGTTTGCCGGCGCCGGTCGATATACAAGTAGTGGGCGCCGACATGAACGGCAATTATCAGATCGCGCAGCGGATCGCGAACCGCCTGCGGCGGGTTCCGGGCGCGGCGGACGTGCACGTGCAGCAGATGATGAGCCTGCCCACGCTTTTTCTCGACATGGACCGGACGCGCATCAGCCAGGTCGGCTTGACCGCGCAGAACGTCGCGCAAAGCGTGCTGGTCAGCCTGAGCGGGAGTTTCCAGACGGCGCCGAATTTCTGGCTGAATCAGAAGAACGGAGTGACCTACAACATTGCGGTGCAGTCACCGCAATATCGCGTCACTTCGCTCGACGACCTGATGAATACGCCGGTGACAAACGGAAATCCGCAGACCGCGCAAATCCTTGGCAATCTCGCGCAGGTGACACCGACGGCGCGACCGGCGGTAGTGAACCATTACAACGTGCAGCCGGTGATTGACATCTATGCCAGCACGCAGGGACGGGACTTGGGCGCGGTTGCTTCGGACATCATGAAAGAGTTGAAGCCGTTTCAGGATCACCTGCCGCGTGGAACCACGTTGACGGTCCGCGGGCAGGTGGAGACGATGCGGTCGTCGTTCTTCGGCCTGGGCTTCGGCTTACTTGGCGCCATCGTGCTGGTCTATCTTCTTATTGTGGTGAACTTCCAGTCGTGGCTGGACCCCTTCATTATTATTACGGCGCTGCCGGGAGCGTTGGCGGGGATTTGCTGGTTCCTGCTGATTACGCGCACCACGCTGAGCGTGCCGTCGCTGACGGGCGCGGTGATGTGCATGGGAGTGGCAACGGCGAACTCGATTCTTATGGTTTCCTTTGCGCGCGACCGCATGGATATGGGCGTGCCAGCGCTGCAGGCGGCGATTGAAGCCGGCTACACACGCGTGCGACCGGTGCTGATGACGGCGCTGGCGATGATCATCGGCATGGTGCCGATGGCCCTGGGTTTCGGCGAAGGCGGCGAACAAAACGCGCCCCTCGGCCGGGCCGTGATTGGCGGGCTGCTGTTTGCCACGGTCGCAACTTTGTTTTTTGTGCCGAGCGTGTTCGTGATTATTCACGGGCGGCGGCAGACACATCTGAAGACTCGACAGAGATAAGAGGTCGATGTTCCGGAGAAGGCAATTATGTCGGTAGAACGAGACGAGCGGCAGGCGGGCAAAACGGACGGTGATGCGGCCCGCCCGCATCCGCAGATCGAGCGTCCGCCGGATCTTCCGCCCGCTCCCGCGGGCCGGGCGAAGATCATGGTTGGAGCGGTGCTGCTGGTGCTGATTACGGCGGGGGTGGTGACGCTTCTTTCCAAGAAGGGGGAGTCGGACGCGCTGGCCAAGGAGACGGACGAGACCGCAATCCCGACGGTTGCGGTAGTACAGCCGGCCAAGGGGTCTGGAAGCGATGAACTGGTGCTGCCGGGAAACCTGCAGGCATACATCGAGTCTCCGGTCTTCGCGCGCACCAACGGTTACCTGGTGAAGTGGTACAGGGACATGGGCAGCCAGGTGAAGAAAGGCGAATTGCTCGCGACCATCGACACGCCGGAAGTGGATCAGGAGCTGTTGCAGGCCCGGGCCAGCCGGGAGCAGACGAAAGCGGCGCTGGGTTTGGCGAAGATTTCGGCGGACCGCTGGGAGAACCTGCGCAAGACGGATTCGGTTTCGCAGCAGGAGGCCGACCAGCAGAGCAGCGGCTATGAACAGGCGAAGGCGAATCTGGCCGCGGCTGACGCGAATGTGAAACGGCTGGAAGACATGGAGTCCTTCAAGAACGTGTATGCACCTTTCACCGGCGTGATTACCCGGCGCTACGTCGATCCAGGCGCGCTGATCAATGCCGGCTCGGCCAGCGGCGCACAGATGTTTAACATCGCGCGGGTCGATCCGCTGCGCGTTTTCGTGAGCGTTCCGCAGGCCTACGCGCCGCTCATGAAACCGGGCGTGAAAGCAACCGTGACGCTGCAGGAATTTCCGGGACAAAAATTCACTGCGAGCATAACCCGTACCGCGGAAGCGATCGATCCGGGAACGCGGACGCTGCTTACGGAAGTCGATGTGCCGAACAAAGATGGCAAGCTGCTGCCGGGCTCGTTCGGCGAGGTGCATTTTACTACCGGCAGTTCAGTGCCGACCATGACGATTCCCACCAATGCCATGCTGTTCCGTGCCGAGGGCGCGCAGGCTGCTGTGGTGGGAGCCGACGGCAAAGTGCAATTGCGTTCGATCGTGATTGGACGCGATTACGGAGCGACCATCGAAATTCTGGGCGGAATCGAGCCGACGGATCAGGTCATTATTAACCCTTCGGACTCGCTGGAAGTGGGACAACAGGTGAAGATTGCCAAGGCGGCCAGCGGAGGCGGTAAGTCGTGACGCCGCGGTTGAGGCAATGCGCATGGAGAAGCCGCGCGGCTTTTGCCGGCGTGCTTGTTTGCGCGGCGTTGCTTTGTGGATGTACGGTTGGCCCCCGCTACAAGCGCCCGGCCGCGCAGGTTCCGGACACGTGGAAGGGCGAAGGGCCGTGGGAGACGGCAGCGCCGAAGGATTCGATTCCCAAAGGAACGTGGTGGCAGCTTTATCACGACGCGGAACTGGACCGGCTGGAACAGGAACTGCTACGGGCAAATCAGTCTCTGACTGCGGCTCGCGACCGGTTGTTGCAGGCGCGGTCACTGGCGCGCGTTGCATCGGCGGCATATTTTCCGTCTTTGAACGCGAATCCCAGCGGGGAGCGGCAACGATTCTCCGGCAATCGAAACCTTGAAGGCGCTCTCGCCGCGAATGTCAAACCCGACACCGAGAACACGTTTATTGTCCCGTTCTCCATCAGCTATGAGGCGGATTTGTTTGGCAGCGTGCGGCGCGGGCTGGAGGCGGCGAATGCATCGTTGCAGGGGAGCGCAGCGGATCTCGAAAACACGCGCCTCGTTCTGACCGCCGAACTTGCCGCAGACTACTTCAACCTGCGCGAACTGGATCGCGAAGCCGATGTCGTGCGCGAGTCGGTCGAAATCCAGCAAAAGGGTTTGGACCTGGTGAACCGCCAGCACGAGGGCGGAATCGCTTCCGGCTTGGCGGTTGCCCAGCAGAAGGCGCTGCTGGATGCGACAGCGGCGCAACTGCAACTGGTGTTGCAGCAGCGCGCGCAAAACGAACATGCCATCGCCGTGTTGATTGGAAAGCCCGCCTCAAACTTCAGCCTTGACAAAGCGCCTTTCGACGCCACGCCGCCGGCAATCCCTACGGGGGTGCCTTCGGAGATACTGGAGAGACGGCCCGATGTCGCCACCAGCGAACGGCAGATGGCGTATCAGAACGCGGAGGTAGGACTGGCGAAGACGGCGTTTTACCCGCACATTACCCTCGACGGCAGCGGCGGCTGGCAGAGTCGCGACATCGCTACACTGGTGAATGCGCCGAGCGCTGTCTGGGCGCTGGGCGGAAATATTTTGCAGCCCATTTTCAATGGCGGACAAAATCGCGCCAACCTGGCTGCGGCTCAGGCCGCCTATGATCAATCCGTGGCCAATTATCGCGAGTCGGTGCTCGAGGCGTTCCAGCAGGTGGAGGACGGCCTCTCCGGGCTCATGCTTCTCGACCAGGCAGAGAAAACGCAGCAAGTGGCCGTGGATGATTCGCGCAAGGCTCTGGAGATCGCCAATAACCGTTACGTTGGCGGCGTGACAACTTATCTCGATGTGATTACCGCGCAGTCGACGCTGCTGACGAACGAGCGCCTGGCGACGCAATTGCGCGGTCAGCAGATGGTCACCTCGGTGTTCCTGATAAAGGCCCTCGGCGGCGGATGGGACGCCGCGCAGATTCGGAACGAGCAAGTGCGACCCGAAGTCAGACAGATCGTCCAGCAGTAGACTCGTCCTCACCCTAGCCCCGACCAAAAACGCGGCGTTTCAGATGAGACACCCCCTCCGAACCCCTACACCTCCTGGCCAACCCGCTCTTATTACATGATCGTGTGATGTTTCTCACAGAGTAATGGGTCGATTCGCACGCAGAGACGTGATTGAACTCATAGTTCGGTGGCGGGCCATGATTCAAGATGCTATCGCGCTGCAAGACACCACACCTGTGGCGCGCGAAAACCAGGGCAGCGCGCAACGTTGTAAGCCCTAGTCAACAACTGAACAAGGAGTCCTCGATGACGAGTTCTGTCAAGCGGGAAACGACTATCCAGTCTCATCTGGAGGCGGCAGGAGTATCGCGCCGCGATTTTGTGCGTCTGTGCTCGGTCATCGTGGCTACGGCGCCGGCGGGACTGGCCCTGACAAAGTCGGGGTCGGTGGCGGAGGTTGCGGCCAAGATCGGAAAGGCGCGGCGGCCATCGGTTATCTGGCTGCACTTCCAGGATTGCACCGGCTGCACGGAGACGCTACTGCGCACTTCGGCTCCCGATGCCGCTTCCCTGATCCTCGACGTTATCTCGCTCGACTATCACGAGACGCTGATGGCCGCCTCAGGCGCGCAGGCCGAGGCCGCATTGCGCAAGGCGATGGACGATAACGCCGGCAAGTATGTGCTTGTGGTCGAAGGATCCATTCCCACGCGTGACGACGGGATTTACATGGAACTCGGCGGGCGTCCCGCCATCCAGGTAGTGAAAGAGGCGGCGGCGAGAGCGGCGGCAGTCATCGCGATTGGATCCTGTGCGTCGTGGGGAGGCGTTGGTTCCGCCGATCCGAACCCGACCGGCGCGGTTGGCGTTGACCAGGTAATTTCCGGGAAGCCGATTGTAAATCTGCCGGGCTGCCCTCCCAATCCATACAACCTGCTGGCGGTGGTGCTCGAGTACGTGACCATGAACCGGTTGCCGGAGCTCGACGACCTGCGGCGTCCTATATTCGCGTATGAGCGCGTGATCCACGAGAACTGCCCGCGGCGGGCCCACTTCGATGCCGGCCGCTTCGCCTATGCATTCGGCGACGAAGGCCACCGGCACGGCTGGTGCCTGTACAAGCTGGGCTGCAAAGGCCCGGTGACGCATGCTTCGTGCTCGACACGGCACTTCAACGAAACTCCGGGCGTCTGGCCCATCGGCCTCGGCATCCCGTGCCTGGGCTGCACCGAGAAGAACGTGGTGTGGAAGATTCCTACGGTGGAGACGGTGCCGATTCACCTGGCTACGCCGCCCGATACGTACCCGCCGATTTACAGCGGAACCGGACAGATCAAGACGGGCGCCGCGGTGCTGGTGGGCGTGATTGCGGGCGGAATTGGAGCTTCGTCCTGGGTAGCATCGCAGCGATTCCGCAGCAGTCAGGAAGCGGGAGCGGAGCGGATCTCAGCGGATAAAGCTCATGCTGAGAAGGACGCTTTGAAAGCCAAGAAAGAGGGATAACGTGGCCATCACCCGGCGAGAACTGATTACGACGATCGCCAAGACGGGCGGCACCGCCGCCGTGGCGGTCACAGTGGGAACGCAATCGCTGCACGCGGAGACCGAAGGCCCAGTCATTCCGAGCGCGGCGGTAGGCCTTCTCTATGACGCCACCATCTGCATCGGCTGCAAGGCGTGCGTTTCGGCATGCGCGGAAGCCAACAACACGCCACCCGACACGCGTGGTGACAGCCTGCACCAGGCTCCGTCGGATCTGAACGATCTGACCCGCAACATCATCAAGCTGTACAAGCCGACGGATGGGTCGCCCGCATCTTTCGTGAAGCGGCAGTGCATGCATTGCCTGGATCCGGCGTGCGCCGCCGGGTGCCCGTTCCAGGCTCTGTACAAGGATAAAGAGAGCGGCATCGTTTATTGGGCAGGGGATAAGTGTATCGGCTGCCGTTATTGCACCATCACCTGTCCATACCACATTCCACGTTTCCAGTGGGTGGGGTATGACCCGCGGGTGACGAAGTGCGAGTTGTGCAGTCAACGCCTGGCGCAGGGACTGAAACCGGGCTGCACGAGCGTTTGCCCCACGGGCGCCGTGATTTTCGGGCCGCGCACCGTGTTGCTGCTCGAAGCCAAGAACCGCATCAAGAATAATCCCGGCCGCTATTACAAAGACAAAGTCTACGGTGAAACCGATAACGGAGGAACGCAATCGCTGTATCTGGCGCGCGTGCCGTTTGACGATCTGGGACTGCCGGAACTGGGCGAAGAGTCGGTTCCGGCGAAGACGCTGCGCTGGCAGCGGCGCTTCTACCAGTACTTTGCCTTGCCGGCCGTGTTGTACGCAGGGTTGGTGTACGTGATCCGGAAGAACCTGAAGGGGCATGAAGAAGAGGCGCACGAGCGCGAACGCCAGACCGGATTGAGGGCGCAACTATGAGCGCAACAGCGAATACTGTAATCAGCACGCAAAGCGAAACAAACACCAAGTGGGAGCGCGCTGTCCCCGTCTTTGGATTTTCGGTGGTGACGCCGTTTTTCCTGGTTCTGATCGCGCTCAGCCTGATCGCGCTGGTCCTGACCGCGTACCGGGAACTTGCCGGCCTGGGGCCGGTCAGCGGAATGACGGACGCGTTCGGCTGGGGCATCTGGAAAACATTCAACGTGATGGTGATGACCGCCCTCGGCTCGGGCGCGTTCGCGGTTGGAATCGCGGCCTGGGTCTTCAAGCGGAAGAGACTCCATTCGCTGATGCGCATGGCACTGCTGACCAGCTTTCTCGCCTATGCCTGTGGCCTGGCTTTGCTGGGCATTGACGCCGGCCGGCCATGGAACTTTTACTGGATCGTATTCCCCTGGAAATGGAACATGCACTCGCCGCTGGCGGAAGTTGCGATTTGTATGTCCATTTACGCCATGATCCCGCTGGCGGTCGAAAATCTCCCGCCCGTGCTCGAACGGCTCTGGTACTTCGATTCGCGGCTGCGGCCGGGCGTGGAAAAGGCCGAGAAGCGCCTGCATTCTGTTTTTCCCTATGTAATTGCACTCGCGTACCTGTTGCCTGGCATGCACCAGTCGTCGCTCGGTGCCCTCATGCTGCTGGCCGGTGAGCGAGTTCACCCGCTCTGGCAAACGCCGTTCTTGCCCCTTCTCTACGTCTGGGCCGCATGCTTTATGTCGTTTGGCTGCGTAGCCGGATGCACCATGCTGTGTTGCCTGATATGGCGGCGCGTCATGGACATGGAAGTTCTGGACGATGCGGCGCAGATTACCTGGTGGCTGATCTTCGGTTGGTCGGCTTTGCGCATCCTCGACATCGCGTTTCGCGAACAGATCGCCACGGCGTTCCGCTTCGATCGCTTCGCCGCCGTCTTCTGGCTGGAAATGATCCTGATCGTTGGCGGAGGTTTGCTGCTGCGGCAGTCCCGGCTGACCCACGAAAAAGACAAGATGTTCCTCGGGTACGTCCTCAGTTCGCTGGGAGGAATGATCTACCGCTTCAGCCCGACGACATTGGCGTTCCGGCCGAATCCGCAGGCGCTGTATTTCCCAGCCACGATCGAGATTCTGGTCTCGCTCGGCTTTATTGCCATGGGCGTCGCCGGATTCCTGTTCGCGGTAAAAAGATTTGCCATTCTGCCGGGAACGCTGACCCTTTGGCATGACATGGCAAGCTACTTCCGGTTCCGTCGGCCTTACATCCGCTGGACCGGCTATTTCAAATACGGACATTTCGGCGAAGACGAAACCATCGAACCTAATTCCCATTAACAGCAGGCACTATGTCGACAAAAATCACGATTGATCCGATTACTCGAATTGAAGGTCACCTCCGCATCGACGTGGAAGTGGAAAACTATGCGGTGAGCAACGCGTGGGCGTCATGCACGATGTGGCGCGGGATTGAAACCATTCTGCGTGGACGCGATCCCCGCGACGCGTGGATGTTTGCGCAGCGTTTCTGCGGCGTCTGCACCACCGTGCACGCCATGGCCAGCGTGCGCTCCGTGGAAGACGCGCTCAAGCTGCCCGTGCCTGCCAATGCGAACTACATCCGCAATCTGATTCTGATTGCGCACGCCCTGCACGATCACATCGTGCATTTCTATCAGCTTTCGGCGCTCGACTGGGTCGACATTTTGCAGATTCCGAAGGCCGATCCGGCGGCTGCCTCGAGACTGGCGGAATCGCTTTCGCCATGGACGCGCAACTCGACCCGGGAAATGAAAGCGGCGCAGGACAAGGTGAATGCCGTCGCAGCCAGCGGCCAGCTCGGCATCTTCCAGAACGGATACTGGGGCCATCCTGCGATGCGGCTCTCGCCGGAAGTGAATCTCATCGCGTTCACGCACTACATTCAGGCTCTCGAGTATCAGCGCAAGGCGCTGCAGGTCGTCGGTATGCTGGGCTCGAAAACGCCGCACATCCAGAACGTCGTTGTCGGCGGCGTGGCCAACGCCATCGACCTGGACAATCAGAGCGCCCTCAACATGGAGAAGCTGGAGGCGATCCGGGTGCTGCTCGACGAGGTCTCGCAGTTCATTAACCAGGTCTATCTGATTGACGTGTGCGCTGTCGCCGCCATGTATCCGGAGTGGTTCAAGATTGGCAGCGGAGTAACCAACTATCTCGCCGTGCCAGATCTGCCGCTGGATAGCAACGCCGGCGCCTACGATCTACCGGGTGGCGTAATCATGCAAGGGAATATCGGCGGAGTGCAGCCGTTCAAGACGGCCGCCGATGCCGTGTTCCGCGAGTCAGTCACCGAGGATGTTACTCACTCCTACTACCAGGGCGCGAAGCCGCTGCGTCCGTGGGAGGGGGAAACCGACCCTCAGTTCACGGGCTGGGATGGCGAAAAGAAATACTCGTGGGTTAAGTCGCCCCGCTACAAGGGACAGCCCATGCAGGTTGGGCCGCTCGCGCAGGTTCTGGTTGGCTACGCACAGGGTCACGCGCTCACCAAGAAATACGCCGACTTGGCGCTGCAACAGGTTTCTGCGATCGCGCACGTGAACGCTACGCCCGCGCTCATGCACTCGACGCTCGGCCGCCACGCCGCGCGCGCCATTCGCGCCGGGATGTTATCTGAGTTGGCCGACAAGCACTGGCAGTTGCTTGTCGATAACATCGCCAAAGGCGATCTCACCGTTCACAACCAGGTCGTCTATCCCTGGGGAGAAGTGGAAGGCGTGGGCACGCACGAAGCGCCGCGCGGAACGCTCTCGCACTGGATCGTGATCAAGGGCGGGAAAATCAAGAACTATCAGGCAGTTGTGCCCTCCACGTGGAACGCCAGCCCGCGCGACGAAAACGGCGCGCACGGACCGTATGAAGCGTCGCTGTTGCACACGCCGCTGGCGCGGCCGGAAGAGCCGCTCGAAGTGCTGCGCACCGTGCACTCGTTCGATCCCTGCATGGCATGCGCGTGCCACACCTTCGATCCTTCGGGCCGCCAGATCGCCCGCGTGAAGGTGCTGTGAAGAAGATCACCATCGGCGGAGTCGGGAGTGTGCTGCTGGGCGACGACGCCGTCGGTCCCTATGTTGCCGGCGTGCTTGAAGCCGGTTATCGCTTTGCCGAGGGCGTCACGGTCGCCGATCTCGGCACGCCGGGGCTCGATCTCGTCGCGCACCTCTCCGGCATCGACGCGCTTATCCTCATCGATTCCGTCAAGAACGATGCGCCTCCCGGCACGGTGACGCTCTACCGCAAGCAAGACATTCTGCGGCACGGTCCCGCGCCGGTGCGCATGGATCCGCATTCGCCCGCGCTCTCTGAGTCGCTGCTGATTGCCGATCTTGCCGGGGAAGGCCCGGCCGATATTCTGTTGATCGGCATCACCGGCGAGCAATACGAAGTGGGAACTATGCTGAGCGCAGCCGCCCGCCAGGGGGCGGAAAAAGCTGTGCAGCAGGTATTCGCCGAATTAGATCTACTGGGAAGTTCCTACTCAGAATTGCGCAGGCAATCCTTTTCGGCCTGGTGGAATCCATTGGCCGAGGAGCAGCCAGCCGCCGCTCCGGTGTCGGAGTCGGCGGCGGAAGCTATAGGCGGCTAGGCCGACTGGCCCGCGGTTGCATGGCGGGCGCGTACTTCGCGTTCTGCGACAAACCAGTCTCCGACCGGATCGCCGTTCGAGCCGTTCCGCTGGAGATACAACTCGTACGCGCGGCGGCGGATTTCTTCATCCAGGCTCGCACTACTCTGGTTCACGGCCCTCAGGTTCGTGCTGGCTGGGCGCGCGCCAGTCCTCACCGGCATCACTGCGATCGGCGCAGGGGTGTTGGTCGTGACAGCGGCGGCACTGACCTTCCCGAGGATCTCCGGCGCTGCTGTTTCCGGAGTGGATTGCACAGTCGTGGACTCCGCGGGTTTAGCGGTCTTGCGGCTGCGGGGGGTGGTCGTTTCACTACTTTTGCGAGGCATCACTAACTCCTTCATCAGGGTGGGTTGTCTCATCGATCATCTTTCCGACCGATGATCGGAGCTGGCGTTAGAACGCACACCACTCCGTTGCTTTCACTATAGCGCTTATGCCTGTGGAATAGAGCGTGATGATCATCAAAAAAAATAATCACATGTACAAAGTTGGGCAATCGTACGGCATAGTTCGGCACTGTACCAAAATGGGACAACAGTACATTCGTAACTTGTCCTACTGTGCCCAAAGGCCTCAGGATTAAAACAGCATTACTAATAAGGGAAATTTCATATAGGGCCATTCGTATGCAACCAACGAACCAAGGTATAGGTGTGAAGGCCGCCAAGAGCGACGTGGCGGACCTGGAAAAGATGGTGGCTGGGTCGTCGAACCCGGAGGAGGTTTGCGCGAAGATAGCGCACGCTCTTCATGTGCGCCGGGGCGAAATCGCGCTCATGCGCGTGGAGAAGCGCAGCCTGCGTTTTCTTTGTCCGACAGAGTTGCGCTCCGCGGGAGAAATTCCGCTCTCGGGGACGTCGGTGGCAGCGCGTACCGCCACCACACGGGCTCCGCTTTTGTCGAATACCTTCATGCGCGTGAAGCACGTCAGCCTGTTTGAAGCCGTGCGGCTCAAGGACGAGGAAGAAGACCTGCGGAACGAGCAGATGCCAATTCAGAAAATCATCTCGGTACCAGTGATGGAGGCGGGAGGTAAGGTCCTGGGCGTGGTGCAAGTATCGCGCAAGGGCCTGGACGCTTCACTCGCCGGTCCAGACTTCTCCCACGACGATCTGAAGCTACTGGAAAAAGCTGGCACTATCCTGGCGCGCATGCCCTTCATGAAGGAAGCCGCGGCGGGTTCGTAGTCGTCAGCCATCAGCCATCAGCCAAAGAGCTAAGAACAACACTGCGCCCCGCCAGGAACCTCTGGCGAAGCGCAGCGCTTTCTTGACGCCACACAATCCACTTAAAGCCGAAGGCCGACACCCGTTTTTCCTGACGGCTGTCGGCTGATGGCTGAAAGCTGTCCTACTCCTGCGAGCGCAGCACCCGGAAGGTGCTGCCGCCATTGGACCAGACGAGCACGAGCGCGTCCTGGCCTTTGGGCACGTCGCGCAGCGCATCGGCCACTTCGGAGAGGGACTTCATCGGCTTGCGGTCGACTTCCATGATGATGTCGCCGCGGCTGATGCCCGCATTGTCGGCGGGACTGCCGGGGATAACCTCATTGACGATGGCGCCGCTCACGGAACTCGGAGCGCGCAGTTCGTTGCGCACGTCGGGCGTGAGATCGGACAGACTCATACCCCAGCGTCCTTTCCCGTGTTCGGTGCCGGCGCGCTCGGAGTCGTTCTTGGCCCCGAGTTCCTCGAGCGTGACGGGAACGCTGACGGACTTGTCGTCACGCATGACGTCGAGATGGATGGTGTCGCCGGGACGATGCTGTCCAACCAGCACCTGAAGCTGGCCGGCGTCGTTGATCGGCGTGCCATCGAGCGCGGTGACGACGTCGCCGGTGCGAAGGCCGGCCTTCGATCCGGGCGAGTCAGGCGTGACGTCGCTGATGAGCGCGCCCGCGGCTTTCGAGAGATGGAAGAACTTGGCGTTGTCGGGCGTGACATCGGAGATCTGCACGCCGATGAAGCCGTGCGAGACTTTGCCGTATTTGATCAGCGTTTCGACGGTGGGCTCGACAATCTGAGTGGGGATAGCGAAGCCCATGCCGGCGAATGACCCGGAGCCGGAGACAAGGAAAGTGTTGATGCCGATCAGTTCACCATGAGCGTTAACGAGCGCGCCGCCGGAGTTGCCGGGATTGATGGCGGCATCAGTTTGAATGAACTCGCCCGGCTTGCGGCGATCGGTCGCGTCGGGATTGGGGCGGTTGAGCGCGCTGATGATACCGCGCGTGACCGTGAACTGGAATCCATAAGGGTTGCCGAAGGCGAGCACGGTTTGTCCGGGATGGAGATTAGCTGAGTTGCCCCAGGGAACGCTGGGAAAGCTCTTGCCTTCGATTTTGATGACGGCGAGATCGGTGAGAGGATCGGCACCGATGAGCTTGGCGTGCAGAACTTCCTTGTTGCTCATGGTGACGCGGATGTCCGTTGCGCCTTCGACCACGTGGTTGTTGGTGACGATGTAGCCGTCGGGCGAGATGATCACGCCGCTGCCCAGACCGTGCTCGACGCGGTTTTGCGGACCGAAGTTGAATTGGCGAAACTGGCGCTGCTGTCCCTGGCCGCCAAAGGGATTGCCACCCTGGCCGAAAGGACCGTTGGGTCCGAAGAACTGCTCCATGTCGGGCATGCCGTTGCCTTCGCTCGACTCCTTATCGTTCCTGGACGTTACGGTTACGTTGACGACGGCAGGAGTGACGCGCGCGGCAAGCGTTTCCATGGCGCGGTCGAGCGAGAGCAGCGCGGAGACGCTATTGTCGTCGAGCGCGGCAGCCGCTGGAGCTGGCATAGTCACGGCAGCTTCCGTCGCTGCCTTTGCCGATTGCGCGAAGTGCAATGTCGTGAGCGCGCCGATGGCGGCGACCACCATCAGGACCACACCAATACGGCGCAACATGGTTGACTTAAGGCTGGACGATTCCGAGCCTGACTTCTGAGAGATTGGGACCCATACCTTCATTTTCTTGTTCTCCTTGAAACTAAAAATCTAGTTGTTACTGGCAAAAAAAAATTCCTTACTAAGTCGAATGCGCAGCCGGGGTAACCACCTTATGCTGCCACGCCGGATCGACTAACATTACACGCCACACTTGTATCTTCCAGATCGTGGGCGACGATCCGGGCGATGACCCAGGATCGGATTGCACAAACTCGGCGGTCCGGATCATGAAGACCGTCGGGGATCGAGAGTCGCGCGTGTGCTCGACGGCGGCGAGTTGGCCGGCTTCGGACATTTCGTTTTCAAGCATTGCGTTCTCGAACGCCGCGCTCTCAAACATTACGTTTTCGAACATTGCGCGCGAAAGAGCGGCGAGGAACGCGTCTGTTGCAGGTTCGCGAATATTTTCAAGGCCCGGAAGCGGATGCGCCGGCACCTCTTCCCGGGCGGCGAGGACGGAAATCGGAGCCGGGGGCGCGGAGCGCAAAGCCTTCTGTTTCGACGAGGCCGAGGTCGCCTTGAAATCAGGCTTGATCCCGCTGGATTTGAACCCGGCGGGAGTCGCGACTACGCGATCGGGCGAAACCGTGAAGTTGGCACGGATTGCTGGCGCGATCGCGGACTGGGAGAGCGAAGCTGAGTATGTAGTCTCGTCAGATGGCTGCGTTCGCTCAAACGAAACCACGGGCGGCGCGTCCGGCAGGATCGCTGCGCAGAACACGGCGAACGTGCCGACCAAAGCCAGCGCGGGCTTTGAAACTCGTGTGGCCACGGGACGTTGGTTGTCGAGGATGCGGGCGAGCCGCATGGAAGTCTCACGAGCGCGGTGGACAAAGGCCTGAGCCATCGTCCAGCCGCGCTCGGCAAGACTTCTTTCCAGGAGGGACACAAGGCAGCTTGCATATCCTGCGGGGTTGGAAGTTTGGGCGACGACGGCGTCGTCGCAGGCCATCTCACGCTCGAGCGAGAGACGGCGTTCGATCCACCAGACGGCAGGATGAAAAAAGAAAAGGGCGCGAACACACTTCTGGATGAGGTTGGTCCAATCATCCCAGTGGCGCAGATGAGCGAATTCGTGCCGCAGAATGATGCCAAGCTCAGCCGGCGCGACGTCGCGCAATACCCACGCGGGCAGAACGATCATCGGCTTCCAAAGCCCAATGGCGGCGGGCACGCGAATGCGGTCGGAAGTGGCGAGGACTACGGGCCTTGCAGTCGCAGCCTGGCTCGCGTTGAGTTCCGCAAAAAGAGCGGCCAGCGCTGGATCGAGAAGAGCCGGGTCAACAGGCTTGCAGGTTTCGCGAAGCTGCTGGAGACGCCACAGGCCAACGGCGAGACGCATCGTCATCATGCAGGCGATCAGAGCCCAGGCAACAAGAAGGAAGGCTGCCCAACTTGCGGGCAGGTGTATGGCGTGCGCCGCGGCTAAGGTCAGGGGACGGGCAAGGAAGCCCGGCGCTCCATGTGCGACGATGGCTGTCCCTCCACTTACTAAGGCGCCTCTCGACAGCTTGATGCCGGCGGCATCGGGCAGCCACGGCAGTGCCGCGACGGCGATCAAAGCGATAAACCACACGGCAAATCGAGTGCGAGAGTTTTGCCGAGGCAGGATGCGCAGCAGAAGCCATACGAACAGCGCGATCAGGAAGGTCTCCGGTAGCGAATTGAATACTCGCTCGACGGCGCACTGCGCGAACGCGTTTTGCCCAAAAACGTTCTGGGCGAAAAACTGGAGGGGAGGGACGATCGTTGATAGGGCAATCATCGACAACACGATCATTGACCGTCCCTCCGGTCGAGCATCTTGCGGAGGCGGTCGATCTCCTCCGGCTGGATGCCGCGATCTTCAAGAATGTTGAGAACGAGATCCTCATGGGAGTCGCGGAAGAACCGGCTAACCAGATGGCGGATCTCGGTGCGGGTTGCGTCTTGCTGGCGAACCACGGGCACAAACACGTGGGCACGGCCGTCCTTCGAGTGCCTCAGGTAGCCCTTGCGCTCCAGGATGCGAATCGTGGTGAGGATGGTGTTGTAGGCGAGAGCGGGCTTCTCGGCAATCGAGTCGAGGACCTGTTGGACCGTACCCGACCCTTTCTCCCAAAGCACTTTCATCACGCGGAGCTCGGCATCGGTTAGCGTTTCGGACTGTTTCGGTGGCACCCTTGCTCTCCCCGTGAATTGGACGTATCAGGTCCGGAAAAGTAACTAAACAATTAGTTGCTGAGAACGCTGGCCGGGTTGCTTAGGGCGGTCAGCGGTTCGGGGCGAGCTGCTAGATGGGCGCAAGAACCGGGGAAAGTTATTGGATATAAGAGGTTTACCGGCACGCAGCCGGCGGCTGCAAACACCATCATCACGCGGCATGCTGTAGTGCGTCACAGACAGGCGGGATGGCGTTGCGCGAACATGAAGACGATGGGATCGAGGGCAAAGGTCCACACTCGATCTCGGGAGTTAGGTATGAAAACGAAGATGATGTTCATGGCGGTCGCGTTATTCCTGCTATGGGGTGCGGTGGGAGCTTCGGCGCAGGAGAAGTCTGTCATCACGGTCAAGGGCACAACGTTGAACAACGGTGTGGTGCTGGTCGACATCGTCAAGGGCGGAAAAGGCCTCGACATGCAGTGCAATCAAGGGGCTCCGGGCTGCACGCAGCTGAAGAGCGGCAAATATCAACTCGTGGTGCTTCCAGAAAATATGGGCATGTACGAATGCAAGGACGTGCAGGTTTTCGAGGAGTCGGCCGACACATCGGATTCCAACAAGAAGCTCGGAGAGTATTGTCTAAACGACAAATAGACCGAGACAAGCTTGCCGTCGCCGCGGCTCTCAGCTTTAGGTTTCTCGGCGTTAGCCTCTGGCCTGAGGCTCGGCGTTTGGAACGGTCCACAGCGGCATCGTGCTGCCAAACTCGCTGCCTGCCGATGGGTGTAGGCTCGGCCTGCGGCGCCTAAGCTGCGCTCGATCTCTCCACTGCTGATATATCATTCGGCGCATGAGAACGCCTGTTCTTCCTCTCTTTCTTCTGGTCGCACTTACTCTGGCGAGCCCGTCGCATGCCGCTTCCTGGCAGTATTCACGCACCGGAAATAGCAACGACATTCAAACGCATCCCACCGCAGGCACAGCCATGATGGGCGGCGGCGACGACCTGGACGAAGCGTTTCGCTGGTTGTGCGCGAAAGGAAATGGTGGAGACTTTCTGGTGCTCCGCGCCACCGGAGACGACCAATACAACGCATACGTTAGCGGCTTATGCCAGACAAATTCGGTGGCAACGCTGATCATTCCCGACCGCGCCGCGGCGGAAGACCCGGCGGTGGCGGAGATCATAGAGAAAGCTGAAGTGCTGTTTATTTCGGGTGGCGACCAGGCCAACTACATCCGCAATTGGGAGAGCACGCCGGTGCAGAAAGCGATCAACGCTCACCTGGCGGCGGGGAAACCAATTGGCGGCACGAGCGCGGGGCTGGCTGTTCAGGGAGAGTTTGCCTACGGCGCGCTCGGCGACAAACCGGACGATGCGGACCTGGCCTCGGCGCAGGTTTTGCCCAATCCATATTTCGAACGCGTGACGCTGGTGCACGGTTTCCTGAAGATCCCGCATCTCGAAAACCTGCTGACGGATTCGCACTTCGCCAAGCGCGATCGCATGGGGCGCACGCTGGGATTTCTGGCGCGCATCATGCAGGACGGCTGGTCGCAATCTCCGCGGGAAGTCGCGGTAGATGAAAAGTCGGCCGTATTGGTAGAAGCCGACGGCAAGGGCACGGTGGTAGGCAGCGGGAAAGGAGCATATTTCCTGCGCCCGAAACACAAGCCGGACGTGTGCGAAAAAGATCAGCCTCTGACGTTCCGGAAGGTTCAGGTATATAAGGCGCCGGCAGGGGCGCATTTCGATCTGGCGCGCTGGAAAGGGAGCGGAGGAACGAGCTACTTTTTGTCCGTTGAAAGCGGAAGGATCGAAAGCACACAGGACGGCGGCGGGGTTTACTGAGCCGGGCAGCATCGTTTTGCGGAAGTCAAATCCCGTCGCCGGCGACGTTTTTTTGCTTCGACTTAGTCCGAGACCTACGCGCTCTCCGGAAAGACAATTCCCGATGGGGGCAGAGCGATGAAGGTAAGCCGGCGCGCGACCTCCCCTTCACATTGCGCTTCGACAAACCCGTGTGTTAGCTTCGACTTCGAGAGGTCTCTTTGAGACACACGGTTCCGCCGGGCATGAACCGCAAAGAGGCGGAAGTATTCCTGCGCCTCGATCCCGCGCGTCTGCCCCAGCATATCGCGATCATTATGGATGGAAACGGGCGCTGGGCCCGCCGCCGTCACATGCCGCGCGTCGCAGGACATCGCGCCGGTGTCGCGAGCGTGCGCTCGACGGTCGAAACCGCCGCTCGCATTGGACTTCCCGCGCTCACGCTTTACGCGTTTTCCGAAGAGAACTGGAAGAAGCGCCCGAAGTCGGAAGTCGATTTTCTGATGCGTCTGCTCTGCCGTTATCTCAAGGCCGAGGTGAGGACTCTCAACGAGAACAACATCCGCCTGCGGTACATTGGCCGACGGCATGAGTTACCCGCGGTGGTACAACAGGAAATGGCCGAGGCCAGCGATGCCACCGGCGCCAATACGGGGATGATTCTGACGCTGGCGCTCAACTACAGCGCCCGCAGCGAGATTGTGGACGCCATGCGCGCCATTGCCGACGCCGCCGCGCGCAATGGCGGGCTCGATCATTTGGAAATTACCGAGCAGGCGATCAGCGAGAATCTGTACACGCGAGATCTGCCCGATCCCGACCTGGTCATTCGCAGCAGCGGAGAAATGCGCCTGAGTAACTTCCTGCTCTGGCAGTTGGCGTACGCAGAGATTTACGTGACCCAAACTCTCTGGCCCGACTTTCGCGGCACCCATCTGCTGGAAAGCATCGAGGAATACCAGAAGCGCGAACGGCGATACGGCGGCCTGGGACTGGATCCCGGGCACACGCACGAGCACGCCAAAGTGCCGGTACACGCGGCGGTGCCCGCGGAAATCAAATCCTGACAATTTGATCTCGTCACGGGCGCAGCAGTCAGGGCGCAGTGGCGTATTTGGCTCATGGCGATTAGTCGGAGAGAGGCTGGGCTTGCAGGTTGCAGAAAGACTTCAGAAGTGGGCACGACCGGGAAGGGCATGAGTTCCACTCATGCCGAAAGTGGCGTCAAATTAATGGCGGTTTTAGCCGCTGAGGGACTGCCAGCCCGCGAAACAACTCTCTTAATCTCCCGCAGATCAGTGCCCTGCACTCCGCGCTGCGAGCCATGATTGCAAAATAAGGATGGCAGCCATGCGATCGACAGCTTGGCCGCGCTTGGCGATGGATAGATTGGTTTCGCGCAGCAGGCGGTTGGCTTCGGTTGAGGTCCAGCGCTCATCCCAGAGGTGTACCGGCAGGCCGAACTTGGCATGAAGTTCGTCGGCAAAGACGCGCATCTTCTCCGATTGCGTTCCTTCCGCTCCGCTCAACCTAAGTGGCAGGCCAACAACGATTTCGGCCACGTCATATCGCTTGAGCACCGCGCCCAGAACTTCCCAGTCCTTGCGCTTGTTTTGGCGCTGAATCGTCTCCAGGCCCTGCGCAGTTATTCCGAGCGGATCGGAAACCGCCACGCCGATGCGCCTCGAGCCGACATCTAAGGCAAGGACGCGGCGCAGCAGAGCTGACGACGACATAGGACGATGATGCGGAAGTCAGAAGTCAGAAGTCAAATTAGAGAAAAGCAAGGTTTCGAGGTTTCAGAGTTGCAAAAGTCTCAAGGTTGCGAGATCGCGGGGTGGCCGTTCACCTTCTTGAAACCTTGGCACTTTGATACTCTGAACCTCCGCGATCGCACTTCTTCATTCTGACATCTGACTTCTCAGTTTCTTCCGTGCATTTCCTCTCCCGCTGAGGCAAAATGATTCTCCGGTGGACCGATGGAAACTGCGACGACAACCCCCGAGCATCACTGGTCGCTGACGCTGCTGGGCATCGGCTTGATTATTCTGTTCGCTTACTACGGGGAATCAGTGCTGGCGGTAATCATCTTCGCCGTTTTGCTCAGCTTCGCCATCTCCCCGGTGGTGGAATTTCTGGAGCGCTTTCACTTGCCACGGGCGATTGCGGCGCTCATCTGCATGGTGCTGCTGCTGGGCCTGTCGTATGGGATAACAGTCGCCTCTTATACGCAAGCCGCGGCTTTTATCGACACTGTGCCCAAATACTCGGCGAAAATCAGGACCATTCTGCAACCATTCCGGCAGCAGGCGGAAAGGATCGAGAAAACGGGCGAAGCGGTGAATGTCGAGGGATCGCAGGCGCGCAAGGTGATCGCGGTGCGGCAGGTCACCACATGGTCCGACGTGCTGACGCACGGGGCGAGCACGCTGACCGAGATTGTTCTAGCCGGTTCGTTCGTGCCGTTTCTCGCTTACTTTCTGCTGACCTGGCAGAACCATGCGCGGTCGGCTACGGTCATGCTTTTTCCTCTTCATCATCGACACACGGCGTTTGTAACGCTGGGGCTGATCGGGAAGATGTTGCAAAGCTTCATCATCGGAAACCTGCTGATTGGGCTGCTGGTTTCGGTGGTGAGCGTGGGGATTTTCTGGTGGCTGCACGTCCCGTTCTTTTATTTCGTCGGATTTCTGAGCGGCTTCTTGAGCCTGGTGCCGTATCTGGGGATTGTGCTGGCAATGGCTCCTCCGATTATAGTGGGGCTGGGGCAACTGGAGGCGCAAAACCTGGCCCTGGTAGCGGTTTTCGTAGTGGTCATGCATCTGGTTGCGCTCAACGTTCTTTATCCCAAACTGCTCGGCAGCCGACTGCGGATAAATCCGCTGGCCGTGACGATCGGTCTCCTTTTTTGGGGAGCGCTTTGGGGGGCGGTCGGGCTGGTGCTGGCCGTCCCGATAACTGGCGCGATCAAGATCGTCTGCGACCACGTTGACTCGCTGAAGCCGTATGCGGACTGGCTCGGAGAGTAGGGGAAAGTCAGAAGTCAGAAGTCAGATTGCAGAAGTAAGAACCCTCCTCCAAGGCGACTCTCTCTTGCTCGTTCTGCTGCAGTGTGGAGCGATCATCTAAACTAAAACCTTGCGCATCCTGATCACACTATTTTTGCTTGCCGCTCTCGCCGCCGGCGGTTGGGCGGCGTGGCAGGTCTACGCTCCCGCCGCGCCACGCGGGCAGCAGTTCGTCATGCTGCATCCGGGCTATTCGCCGCGGCGCATCGCCTCCGAGTTGAAAAAAGCTGGCGTCATTCGCAGCGAACTCGCCTTCCGCCTGTGGCACGCCACGCATCATGCCGCAAAACTCAAGGCGGGCGAGTATCTGTTTGAGCGTGAGGCTACGCTCCCGCAAGTCTACGACCGCATCGCCCGCGGCGACATTTACTTTCACGTGGTCACCATCCCGGAAGGCTACACCATGTTCGACATAGCCAAGGCGATGGAGGACGCGGGCCTGTGTTCTGCCGAAGACTTTCTGCACCTCGCCGAGACACAAACACAACTCATATCCGACATAGCGCCGGAAGCCAAGACGCTCGAAGGCTACCTGTTCCCCAACACCTATCAGTTCACGCGCACGCAAAGCGTGGAGGAGATGATCGCCGCCATGGTGCATCAGTTCCGGCAGGTAGCGCGAGAGATCGGTCTGATCCCAATCGCGCCGGAGGCTGCCGAGACGCGGCAAGCCGCGTCTCTACCAAACCTCGGACTTCAGAAAAAAGCTCACAAAGAGTCGCCAAAAGAAGCTCCGAACGCCGTCGAGAAAGTCGTCACTATGGCGTCCATCGTGGAGAAAGAAACTGCAGCGCCGGAGGAGCGTCCGCGGGTAGCCAGCGTCTACTACAACCGGCTGGCGCAGAAAATGGCGCTCGATGCCGACCCCAGCGTTATCTATGCCGAAGAGCTCGCCGGCACCTACCGCGGCAGCCTGCACCATGACGACATGAGCGTGGACTCTCCATACAACACCTACCGCTTCGCGGGGCTGCCACCGGGGCCGATCGCGAATCCCGGCCGGAGCGCTCTTGAGGCGGCGATGCATCCGGACGCCACGAAATTCCTTTACTTCGTCGGCGACGGCAACGGGCATCATCGTTTTGCCACGTCGCTCGCCGAACACAACCGAAACGTAGCCGCGTACAAGCGGGCCGTGGGAGCACGCTAGACGGTTAGAGACGGAGCGCGGCTCCGGGACCTTGGCAGTCCCAGACTTGGCCTTTTAGATACTGCCCTGCACGCCTGCCACAGACAGCTGCAACCTTCCCTGCCGTATACTAATCAGATAGTTATAGTTAAAAACTCTCCCGGGCGTCAGGATAGGAATGCTTCGTCTTTTTTTGCGGTTTTTGTTCACAGTTTGCATGGTTATCGCGACTTTCCCTCTTGCTGGGTGCCTTTTTCGCACCCGGCCGATTGAGCGCCAGTTGTCCAATGCGCCCCTGAAAACCTCGACCCAACAGGAACTTATCGACTATGTCAATGCGCAGGCTGGGCGGGTCCAGACCCTGCAGGCGACGGTGGATCTCGACGCCTCGGCCGGCGATCCGAAGAGCGGGCGCATTACCGACTACAAGGAGATCCGCGGGTACATCCTGGTGCGCAAGCCCGGCGTTCTGCGCATGAAGGGTCTTATGCCCGTCGTCCGCAACACGGCGTTCGACATGGTCACCAACGGGACCGACTTCAAACTCTGGATTCCGCCGAAAAATAAGTTTGTGACCGGCCCCGACAATGAGACCAGCTTCCAGCCGGACAAGCGCATGGAGAACATGCGGCCGCAGTACATCTACAGCGCTTTGCTGCTGCAGCCAATCGCTAGCGACGATATTGCGGTGCTGGAAAATGGCTACGAAACGGTTTTGGACTCCAAGAAGCACCGCGTGGATCAGCCCGATTACGAACTGGCGGTAATTCATCGCGGACCTCAAGGCTGGTACCTTTCCCGGCGCATTGAGTTCAGCCGCTCGGATCTGCTTCCGCACCGGCAGCGCCTCTACGATCAGCAGGGGAATGTGATGACCGATGCGCGCTATCAGGATTACAAGGATTTCAATGGCATTTCTTTTCCGACCACAATTGCCATCGAGCGTCCGCGCGAGAATTACGATCTCCAGTTGAATGTTCTCAAGCTGGATTTAAACCTTCCGCTCACCGACGATCAGTTCACCCTGGATCAGCCTACCGGGGCCGAAGTAGTCCACCTGGGCGCGACTCGGCGGCCTTACGGGACCAGCGTGGCTGCCGGCAAGTAAGCCCAAGGAAAAACGCATGATGAATCGGATGATCGTCGGGAACCTTGTGCATCGGCCAATCCGTTCGCTGATCAGCATTGTGGCCGTGGCGCTGGAAGTGACACTGATCCTGCTGATCGTCGGCCTTTCGGTGGGATTGCTGAACGACTCGCGGTCGCGAACGGCGGGCATTGGCGCCGATGTGATTGTGTTGCCGCCAGGATCGTCGTTTATCGCGGGGCTTACGGGAGCCCCCATGCCGATCAAGATTGGGGGTGTGCTGGCTAAGCTACCGCATGTTGTGAGCGTCGCTCCCGTGGTAACCCAGGTGGCGACCAGTGGCACGCTTGAGATCATCGCCGGCATCGATCTGGCCAGCTATGAGAGCATGTCGGGGCCGTTTCGCTACCTTGCAGGAGGGCCATTTCAGAACGCCTACGATGTGATCGTGGACGATCTGCTGGCCGATTCGAAACATGTAAAGGTGGGCGACTCGATCGAGATCCTGAATAACAAGTTCCGCGTCAGCGGCATTGTCGAGCACGGCAAGGGGGCACGGAAATTCGTGCCCATCAAAACGTTGCAGGATCTCATTGGCGCCACCGACAAGGCCACGGTTTTTTATCTCAAGCTCGACGCCCCATCCAACGCCGATAACGTGGTCAGCGAGATTAAGGGGTATGAAGGCATGGAGCGCTTCAAAGTCGAGTCCATGGCCGACTACATCGGGATGATGACGACAAGTAACTACCCGGGGCTTTCGACCTTCATCCGGGTGGTGGTGGGAATCTCGGTGGTCATCGGGTTCATCGTCATCTTCCAGGCGATGTATACCGCGGTGATGGAGCGAACGCGCGAGATCGGGATCCTGAAAGCCATGGGCGCTTCGAAGCTCTACATTGTCAATGCGGTGCTATGGGAAACAGTCCTGCTGGCGCTGGGCGGCATCGTTCTGGGTGTAGCGGTGAGCCTGATGGCACGGGTTGGCCTGGCGCACAAGTTCCCGCTGTTGCAGGTGATTGTAGGCGGCGATTGGATCTTGCGAGCCGGGTTCATAGCCATCGTTGGGGCCATGGCCGGGGCATTGTACCCAGCCTTCAAAGCGGCCCAAAAAGACCCGATTGATGCCCTCGCCTATGAATGAGCCGGGCGGGGTCCGCGCCGGCTATCTCTTTTTGTTCCCCCCTATCAGGGTAGTTCTCATCGAACTTTAGGGTACGACTTTTCCGCCCAAACTTTTTCTCTCGCAAATCGGCCGCGAATGCATGATACTGCCGGTGAAACAGCCGTGCTATAATCCGCCCGCCGTCCCAGAAGCCGGGACGCGGCGTAATTTTATGTTGGTTCCTGGGCCTGAGCCGAGGGCGACAGGCCGACAATTCGCAGGAGGAAATATGGGTTTCGATGATCCTACGCTTTACAGTCGTGACGACGAGGCCGATGAATTCAGTGACAGCGGCTTCGGTGAATCTCTGGAAGAGGATTTTGACGAGGAAGAAGAAGAGGAAGAAGAACCAACAATAATGGACGAGGACGACGAACTCCCCGCGCCGGAACCCGAACCGGAGCCGTACGTTCCGGCAGGCGGCGGGGCGAGCGCGCCTCCGAAGAAACCCGCGCCCAAGAAAGCCGCTGCCAAAAAACCGGCTCCCAAAAAAGCCAAGAAGAAAGCTGCGCCGAAGAAGGCAACAAAAAAAGCGGCAAAAAAGAAACCTGCTAAGAAGGCGGCAAAGAAAAAAGCCGCGAAAAAGCCTGCGAAAAAGGCGAAAAAGAAAGCCTCAAAGAAGCGCCGCTAGCGGAGCGCCCTCGGAAACTGCATCGCGGGAGTCGCGGCGAAAGCGCCGGACTCCCGCAGTTCTCTTCCAGGAGACATCCGTACCCCCGGAAATTCACGCCGGCAGATCCACGATCGCCTCCGCCTCAATCTCCACCAGCATCTCGGGCGAGACCAATGCGCTGATTGCAAGCATGCTGGTGGCGGGGCGAATCTCTCCAAAAAACTCGCCATGGGCTTTGCCGACTTTTTCCCAGTCGGAAATGTTGGTTACGAACATTCTCGTGCGCACCACGTCCTTCGTCGACGCGCCGGCCCGCCCCAGCGCGCTCTCAATATTCCTGAGCGTTTGAACGGCCTGCGCGTAAGCGTCGCCCGCAATGATTTTCCCGTCGGGGCCAGTGGCGGTCGTACCCGAGACATAGATATGCGATCCGATTCGCACCGCACGCGAGTAACCCACGACCGGTTCCCAAGGCGTCCCGCTGGCAATGTTCTTTCGATCCATGAAGTCCCCTCCGGTGCCAATTATCACCCGCTGCTTGCCTCAAGAAAAACTGCTAACCAGCCGATTCGCGTAGAGATAGTCTCCGTGGGACGATTAGCAAACGGCTGCGGTGAGTGCCAGCAGAAAGCTGAGCAACCCCGCACCCCGCACGGTGTTTCTTAGAAGCAAGGCACAAGAGTGTCATTGCGCCGGAACGGGTAAGTGCGCTATTCAGTCTTCAACGTGAGGTGCGCCGTGCGAAAGAAAGAAAACAGCGCACGGCGAAAGATGGGGGACCAACTATGATCTCGGACAATCATCCACTGGAAAAGTTATTTGTAGAACTGGTAGGACGGCACTACGCTCACGAAATCGGAATTCGGGATCCCGAAATCGTCGGATATGTGGCGCACTTACTGACAGAATTCTGCGATGCGACGCAGATGGCGAAGATTCGCAATGCCAGCGGCCGGCCTCTCACAGACGTGGGCGAGATGCTGCTGGAGTCCGACCCGGTGTTCGGACCGGCGCCATCGTTCGATCGCGAGCGCCAGGTGCGCAAGCACATTGGCGACTACACCCTGTTTTTTGCCGGAATGTTTCCCGAGAGCATTAACCATCATCGCCTGCGCCGCGAGCGCATCGAAGATTTTGTGGAATGGGTCCGTGCCGGCAAGGAGAGCTATTACATCGTCTCCAAGTTTGAGTACTTCGAATACGCGAAAGCTGCGCCTCTGTTCGCGCAACTTTCGCACCGATTCGAGGACTGCGTCTACGGGCTCAATCTGGTCAAGAACGAGCTGGAAGTGATGCAGCACCCCATCGCCCGGCGCGACAACGATTTGATCATGTGACTACCAGATTGCAGATTGCAGAATTCAGATTGCAGAATTACAACCCTTTGCTGTTCGCATCGAGGCGACAAAAATAGAGATTAATTCATTAGCTTCGCGCCTCAGGTCTTTTAGTTTCTCATCAGGAAAGATGGCAGCGTCGCGCAAAAGGTCCAGCCAGAACGCAGTCTCGTCAGACTCCTCCAACACGATTCCGAGCTTTGCTACAAACTCAGCGCGTGAGCGGGCGCGACAGGCTGCCCGATAGTTTGCGCCGATCGACGTTCCGGACCGAAGCACTTGCTTCCCGATAATGCGGGCTTCTTCCGTACGCGGCAGCGCACGGTACATGCCGACAATTCGCAAAGCGAAACCCCTCGTTCGATCCTTCAAGATTTCGGATTCTTTTCCCATTGGCGCGTGCGGCGACAGTTGCTGCCCCAAGTTAGGATATTTCTCTGACCCTTTCAGTGACGCGCTTCACAGTCGATGTGTTCGGTTTCACTTCTGCAATCTGACTTCTGCAATCTGCAATCCCTCACTTCTGCCTTCTCACTTCTGACTTCCTATAAGCCTTCTCCCAACGATCCGAAACTTTCCTTCCAGCACAATCCCGATCGCCTCCGTGTAAGCGATATGTTCCTGCTCCAGAATCCGCGCGGCCAGCGTGTGTTCGTCATCGGAATCGAGCACGGGGACCGTCTTCTGCACAA
>Ga0326728_10003728_pt1 | contig 46522 bp, 32 predicted proteins | sample MB3enrmetagenome_FD_207602 | JGI IMG/M metagenome (GOLD analysis project Ga0326728, IMG submission 207602) | Lab enriched peat soil microbial communities from McLean, Ithaca, NY, United States - MB31MN | ecosystem: Environmental > Terrestrial > Soil > Wetlands > Peat | place: USA: New York...
GCCAAACGATCGACCGAAGAACTCTGGAAGGAAATCGGCGAATTGCTCAACACCGTCACCACCAACGAATGCGCCAACTACTTCGCCTCGTCTGGGTATGTAAGCACTTAAATTAGAAATGCTCTAGTGGGATCCTTCCTCTTGTATCCCCAGCCCCTCATGACGTCGACGCACGCTAGCGTTCCGCGCTGTGTGAGTCGGCAGCTATACACTTCCTCAGCGCCATCCGCCAGGAGGTCAACGGAAAACTCCATACTGCCCTTGTGATTCGGTTCCATTCGCACTCGCTGGACTTCGTACCCGATTGCGTGCAATTCCATCACCCAGTCGTAGCTCTCACCAATCATCGCGAACTCGAACTTCTTTCCTCTCATAATGCCTGTGCAGTTGAGACTCCGGTAGTGAGAACGGATTCCATTATCAAAATTTCCGATTTCAACCCATGTTCCCTTCAACTGCGAGACCGAGGCTACCCTTCCTTTGTTAAAGGACTCAGTGAGCTCACTGAGGGACTTTGGCTGGTTAGCGCATGGAGAATTCTGTGGGATTGGTTCCCTTGGAAGTGGTTCCTCCGGCGTGGTCGCAGAAGAGGCTTGCTGAGCAGATACATGGATGAGCGGTATCGACAGGACGAATACCAGTAAGGCGACACGCATGAGTTCCTTTCAAAACCCTCTGCCAGTTTGAAATCCCGACGGTTCAATTATCGAGAAGAAGTCGGTACGCCGAGCAGATAACTATCGTAACCAAGCGTTATCACAAATTTGCGCCGTTTGTGCGCCCTTCAGCCATTACATCGCGACGGCCTAACAGTAGCGAACCCCATCCGACAGCATAGTGTGCAAGGTCAAGTCGTGGCTATCACAGATCAAAGAATGTCCAGATCTATCGTTAGCAGGACATGGACCTTTTATTCACTGCGTACGCGATCAGTTTGATCCTTACGGACCGAACCTCCAATCATGCTGGAAGTCCTGGTGCCGAGACGGGAGACGAAAACGCCTCCAGACTGAAACTGGCGGCAATCACCGCGGGGCGATGCCGCCGAAGCATAGGTACTTGATCTCAAGATATTCTTCGATCCCGTACTTGGAACCTTCGCGGCCCAGGCCCGACTCCTTGACTCCGCCAAAGGGCGCGACCTCGGTTGAAATGAGACCGGTATTGATGCCCACCATGCCATACTCGAGTGCCTCGGCCACGCGCCACACGCGAGCGATGTCGCGCCCAAAGAAATACGCGGCCAAACCGAACTGAGTATCGTTGGCGAGAGCGATGGCGTCCGCTTCCGTCTTAAACCGGAACAGCGGCGCCACCGGTCCAAAGGTCTCCTCGTGGGCAATCGCCATGGCCGGCGTGACACCGGTCAGGATGGTGGGCTCAAAAAAGCGGCCACCCAAGGCATGACGGCGTCCGCCAACGAGAACCGTCGCGCCTTTCGAGGTTGCATCGCGAATATGGTCCTCCACTTTCGCCACCGCACTATCGTCGATCAATGGCCCTTGTGTGGCGTCCGGCTCTAAACCAGGAGCAGTCTTGAGCGCCTTGACGACCGTCGCCAGCTTCGCGGCAAAACCATCGTAAATGCTGTCCTGAACCAGAACACGGTTGGTGCAAACGCAGGTTTGGCCGGTGTTTCTGTACTTCGAGGCCATCGCGCCCTCGACGGCGGCGTCCAGATCGGCGTCGTCGAAGACGATGAAAGGAGCGTTGCCGCCAAGTTCGAGCGACAATTTCTTAACCGTAGTCGAACACTGCGCCATTAAGAGTTTGCCGATTTCCGTGGAGCCCGTGAAGGAGAGTTTCTTCACCACAGGATGGGAAGCGAGTTCGGCCCCGATTTCGCTGGCTTTCCCCGTAACGACATTGAACACACCCTTCGGCACACCGGCGCGCTCGGCAAGTTCGGCCAATGCCAGCGCGGAGAACGGCGTCTGCGAAGCTGGCTTAAGCACCACCGTGCAGCCGGCGGCAAGCGCTGGGCCGGCTTTGCGTGTAATCATCGCGAGCGGAAAATTCCAAGGCGTAATGCAAGCAACAACGCCCACCGGTTCTTTCACCACGACAATCCTCTTATCGGGCTGGTAAGTGGGAATCGTATCGCCATAGACGCGCTTGGCTTCCTCGCCGAACCATTCGAGAAACGAGGCCGCGTACGCGACTTCGCCGCGCGATTCGGCCAGCGGCTTTCCCTGTTCGAGTGTCATCAGATGGGCGAGGTCGTCCTGGTTCGTCATCATCAGATCGAACCAGCGCCTGAGCACAGCGCCGCGTTCTTTCGCAGTGCGGCCGCGCCACGCGGGGAACGCTCGCGCCGCCGCGTCAATCGCCTGACGCGTTTGTGCAGCGCCCATTTTCGGGACCTTGCCAATGATCCTGCCGGTGGCGGGATCGTCAACCTTGATTTCCTCGCTGCCGGACGCGCCCACCCAGGTTCCGTCGATGTAGCAAGCCTGCCGGAATAGCAGGGGATCGTGCAGCGCGATTTCTGTCGTCATAAGGTAACTCCCAAAATGCGAACCAACGCTCGGAAAATGCGGTGGGCGCTTCGATTTCTCCCGTCGCCTTCGATTCATGCTCTGCGACTGGAAGCCATCTCATCATAAACCGAAAGAGCAAACCGCCGGGTTCATCATAGACAGCAGCACAGACCCCGAGGAATGCGCGGACTTACGACATTGTAATGATCCCCCGGCAGAGCCGGGGGCTTTCGTTGTGTGAGCCGCTCAAAGCGGCTATGCGGGGTCGCTAACGCGGCCCCGTCGGTTTGGGCCACCTTGACGGTGGCGGTTCACTGCCACAGGTTTCGTTGGTCGATCTGCTAATCTTCCTGCTCCTGCTTCCGGATGTATTCGCGGATCGTCGCCTCATCCCGACCCACGGTTGACACCCAGTACCCTCGTGCCCAGTAATTCTGTCCTACAAAATTCCGTTTTTTCTCTCCGCACACCCGCGCCAGATGGATCGCGCTCTTCCCTTTGATAAACCCCGTCACCTGGAACCCCGCAAACTTCGGCGGGATTGCAATCATCATGTGTACTTGATCCGCCATCAGATGCCCTTCCTCAATGCGGCTCTCTTTCTGCGCGGCCAGTGTCCGGAACACTTCGCCCAGATGCTGTCTCAACTTCCCGTACAGCACCTTTCGCCGGAACTTCGGAATGAAGATAACGTGATATTTGCACTCCCACTTCGTATGGCGTAGGCTTTCGTATTCGTTCATCGTGAAACTCCTTTTCGTGTGCTTGGCGGCTCACGTCTTGGAGTTTCCACGATGGACTCCCGGAATTGTCAAACTCTGACTGCCTCCCCGGCATAGCCGGGGGGTCTCCTTTGTTAGGCTAGTTATGCTCGTCTGCGCGGCTGTGTTCTTACTGTTCACAATTCCAGGAGAATCCCAACATGTACTTCAGGTATTGCACAAGCACATTCGCCCTGCAGTTGCCAGCGGGCGTGCAGCGCCGGTGGGTTTTCTTCCATCCACGCAACGCTTGAACCTAGTCATCCACCTGCCTGTACGCAACCAAGATGATCTGGCAGGTTTGATCGATCGGCTCTCAGACCCAATCACCCCGACTGCCGCCACTGGCTCAGCGGGGCTGAGTTCACCGAGAGGTTCGGCCGTATGGAAGCGGAATACCAGAAAGTGGCCGATTTCGCAAAAGCCAATGGTTTTACCGCGACCTATAAGTCTCCGAATCGGCTGATGCTGGTTGTCCGCGGCTCGGTGGCGCAAATCGTAAAAATGTTCCATGTCCAGATGATGACCTATCGGCATCCGTTGGAAAACCGCGTCTTTTATTCACCAGATCGTGAGCCCTCATTCGCTCTGGATGTGCCCGTATCGCACATCTCCGGTCTGAACGATTACTCCTACCCGTATCCCGGGGCGGGACCGCGTCCAACGGAATTGGGTGCGCGCGATCACAGCGGATCTCCGGGCACCACGGGCGCCGATCCGGACGGGACGTTCCTCGGCAGTGACATGCGAGCCGCCAACAATATGGGATCCCATACCGGCAATGGACAAACGGCCGGGCTGGCCGAGTTCTCAGGTTATACCGCAAGCGATGTTAGCTTGTACTTTTCGAATATCGGTCAGACCAACTACGTCCCGATCGACAACGTAGTTGTGGACGGCGGCTCCGCTACGACTTGGAGCAACGCCAATTACGAAGGCGAAGTCTGCCTGGATATAGAACAAGCGGTTTCGGTGGCCCCAGGCTTGACCCAACTCCGCGTCTATATCGGGCCGACGAGTTTCGGCAGTGGTGTCGATGGTTACATATCCAGCCAAATGGCCACGGATAATGTTGCTGAGCAACTCTTGGTGGTGGTCTCCGGATGATCCCGCTACCGACGAGCCCTATTTCGAGGAAATGGCGACGCAAGGTCAAACCTTTTTTAGCATCTCCGGGGACTACGGAGCCTACACCGGTGTTAACTATGACGAAATGGGTTATCCGGCGGAGGACGTTCATCTCACGGTTGTTGGTGGGACCACGTTGACGACCGCTAGTGCTGTCCCCGTGACCCTGCGGATTCGTTCCGTCGTCAGTCAAACCTCAGGCAATTCCCTGAAGGGTTGACCGGAATTCGTCTTGCCGATCGTGTCGCACGTTAGCGGAACTCAAGGCTGTACGAAAGGCGTCCCTGCTTGCCAGCGCGCCTGAGCAGGCAAGCCGGAGCACGTCCCTCCGCAACCTGACGGGCCGTTCTGAATTTGCTCCGAGCCAGTGGGCGTCACCCACGGCCAGGTATAGCCGCTGCCGGCGGTGAAGAACGCAGGCTCGCTCGACAAATAGAACGAGTTTGGAAGCGTAAGCGGCGAGCCCTGCCACTTCACGGTGTTGTCGAGATAGTCGTAGTTGCCGTTGATGAGAATGTACGACGCATTGACGCCGTCTATATTCGGATCCTGGCCGCCGCCGCCGCCGCTCCACCCGAGCATGAAGATGCGATGTGCGGTAAAGTCTCCGCTGTAGGTCCAACCATTCGCCGCAGTCGACTGCCCCGACGTCCCCAGTACGTTGCCGACGTAAGCATACCAATAGTTGTAACCACCTGGTCCAGCCGCGCGCAAAGGCGCCGAAACGTTGGGCACGCAGGAGGCCAACCCGTCCGGGCAATAGTAGGCCGTCCCTGTAAAGTCATCCACTGTCTTGCCAATGCTGGGATCGGTGAAGGGCATCCTGAATCCGGAGCCTACGTTCCGGAAAAATGTGACGTACACCGAGTTGCCGTGCGTATTGTCGGCATCCAAGTTGTTGCCCCAGTTGCCCTCGAACAGAACATGGTGCGGTCCCGAAAAGTGGGTGGCGTTCACCGACATATCCAGCCAGTAGTCGCCGATGCCGGATTCCGCATCGTACATCTGGTCATCGATGTAGTTATAGGAAACAACCGAACCTGCGCCGCCCGATCTGGCAACCATTCCTTTCCCGCCGAAGTTGGTGATGCTGTTCGTCACGAGAATCTCTGTTGAGCCGCCGTCTAGGTCTATCGGATATTCTGTTCCGCTGTTGACGGAATCCCAGCAATGGTGGGAGTAGACGGTGTTCAGCTCGCTACGGGCGGAATACCATATGGTTATTCCACCGCCGTACCAGTCGCCGACCTCGGTGTTTTTCACCCAGCAGTTGACACAGAGTTCCATCACCAGGCCCCCCTCTGGAGCACGGAGAAGAGAAATGTTCTCCACGCCGGCCTGTTGGAGGAAAGAAATAGGTGAGTCGAATAAGTAATTGTTCCCATAAAGATTTGCGTAAACCTGAGCGTTATGGCCTCCGCTCTCCCGGAAGGCGATCGTGAGCGGATCGTCGAATGTCAGGGTGCAGTTGGTCCCTGGGCATGGACCGGCGCCGATCGAAGCGATCTTGTGCAGCTCGGAGGTCACCCGGTCGCAGTAGGAATGCCAACAGCCTGGGGATCCGGCCTGATATGGGTACGAAGAGCCAAAATCCCATCCGCCGCCGTTTTGCGACTTCGACCACAGGACGCGTCCCGTCGCCGGGCTGCCGGATGAGCTGAGCCAGTCAGGAGCGGCCCATACGTTCCCATAGCCCGTCCACTGATTCATAGGATCGGGCTGCCAGCTGGCGCCTGACGCCTCATCGATCAAAACCCACGAGCCAACTGTGAAACCGGTTGTACTGGTGACTTGAATCGTGGTTTGTCCCTGAGCGGCGTCGGCGGCCAGAGGAATCGCGCCGCAACCTGTGCCCACAGATGCGCCAACGTTGCCGCATTGCGCCCAACTGTAGTTGTAGTCGGGCAAAACAGGCGCCATCAAAATCTCCGGCTGCCCGCCATTCGGACAGGCAACTTCATTCGATGTACTCGTGCCGCACATCCCACCGGTGTAGGCGAGAGCGCCATCAATCACGGTGATTGAGGTCTGGCAGTACGGCGAGCTGGTGCCGCTGCAGTTACCCGTTCCGCGCAACGTGATCCCCGTCGCAATATTGATAGGCATATCGGCTAAATGAATGCTAAATGCGCCCGCTGCAAGCTGAACCACCTCGCCTGCCGGACAATTGTTGATCGCGGTCTGGATGTTGGTGTAGTCGTCCTGTCCTCCACCGAGCGGATTGACCGTCGCGCAAATCGTGGTACGGTTCGGAATGCCACCAACCAAAGCCAGGCCGGCGTTCTTCCAGTTCGCATAAGCGTCGTTGTAGGACGGCAGCACGCCGATGGTGGGGTCGCCGCTCGGCGTGTTCACCGTGAAGCTCTGGCTCACCGGCGTGGCTGCTGCATAAGTAGCGTTGCCCGCCTGTGTAGCCTGGATCGCGCAGGTGCCTGTGGCGATGAATGAGGCGACCGTGCCGCTGACCGTGCACACGCTGGCCGTGGTCGAGGCGAAGGCAACGGTCAGGCCGGAGCTGGCCGTGGCAGTGAGCGCGAGCGGCGTTCCTACCGTCTGCGTCCCCGGATTGGCAAAGGTGATCGTCTGCGGCGTCAGACTGGCCGCATTGACCGTTAGCGTGGCGGCGCTGCTGGTGACGCTGCTCGCCGTGTTACTGACGGTCACGGTAAATGAAGAGCCGCTATCGCCGGTGGTCGTCGCCGGAGTGGTGTAGCTGTTTGAGGTCGCGCCGCCGATGGCTGTGCTGTTCTTGCTCCATTGGTAATTGAGCGGCGTGGTGCCGCTGGCTACCACGGTGAACGCCGCGGTTTGGCCGGCGGTGACGGTCTGGCTCTGCGGCTGAGTAGTGATGGTGGGCGCTACGGATTGGGTTCCACCTGGATTGGAACTACCTCCACCACAAGCGATAAGTATGGTAAGTAAGGATACCAACGCGAGCACGGCCGGTAGGTTCTTCATGATGCAATATTCTAGTTAGTTTCGACGTTTTCTACGTCTGCCTTTAGTGCATGGCGCCACGACGCATTAGCCGCGAATTAGCGCGACCGTTGGTACAGTGCACAACTAGTACACAGCATGAGTCAGCACGGCGCTTGGCCATATTGGACCCAGATCGTTACCCTGATCGTAAATGATAATGTCCCGAATCATTCACGATCCAGACAGCCTCTCCATGGCAGTCAACGTTGCCTGAACTAATAGCGTGCACACAATTGGCGCACTGTAGCCGGGGAACCTATCGAATTTACAAATTTCAGAAGCCTGCTTTGATCGGCCGTTAGTTGGCTCGGCTCGCTCGCCATTAAGATCAAAATGCTTCGGGCGTGCGTTTTTCAGAACGGAGGCACGGAGTCACGGAGAATAAGTGGGAAGTATTTAGGATGAGGGTTCAACCTACATGTTCACCTGTAAATAAGAAAAAATCCGAACCACAGGGGACACAGTGGAACCAAAGGGAAACCTGCCGATATACAGCGTTGGTTATTGAATCGTCTGGAGTTTGGCGGTTTCGACGGTGCGATGGGCCACTTCTCGAAATGCGCGAGAAGAGGTCCACCCAAGGTGTTTTCGCACCCACGGTTATTTCTATCCGAGTTATATAGACACACCCGCGTTATATTTCTTCGTTGAAATGGCGCGCCCGCCGCACCGAGGGCGAGACGCCCTCGGGACAGCCGGCAAGATGCCGGCGCTACTCGTTTCCCGCGTGGTAATCATCATGCGGTCGCGAAACTAATCCACAGTTCCGAACTTCTTCAGGTCTTCCGGACCTTCAGACAGCGCCACAGGCTCTTTGCCCTGGGCCAATTCGCGGACCTTTTCGACCGCGTCGGGATTGGCCAAGGTCGAGATATCTCCAGTGGCCATGTTGTTGGAGACGGCGGCGAGAACGCGGCGCATGAGTTTGCCGGACCGGGTTTTTGGCATATCCGGAACGACGAGAATCCTGCGCGGACGGGCAATCTTGCCAATCATGGTTTCAATGACCTTGTTGACCTTCTCCACAACAGCGGCGGCGTCGGGAGTGTCGGGCTGCAGGACGATATAGACTTCGGGCACGCGGCCTTTGATCTCGTCCGCCACCGGCACGACCGCCGCTTCCGCCACCTCGGGGACCGTCAGGCACGCAGATTCGATTTCCTTAGTGCCCAAGCGGTGACCGGCCACATTGATCACGTCATCCACACGCCCTAAGATCCGGAAATAGCCGTCCACCGCCAGCACCGCTCCGTCGGCGGCAAAATAAGGCCAGTCATGCCAATCCTTGCTGTTGGGATTTTTGCAGTATTTACGGTAGTACTGGTTGACGAAGCGCTCGCGATCGCCCCAAATAGTTTGCATGATCCCCGGCCATGGGTTGCGGATGCAGATGTTTCCCGCTTTTCCCGACCCGGCCACAACAGGTTCGTTGTTTTCGTCATAAATCGTGGGGTAGATACCAGGCATGCCTGGGCCTGCGCTCCCCGGCTTCATGGGATCGAGCGCCGGCTTGGTGCTGCATAGGAAGCCTCCGTTTTCGGTTTGCCACCAGGTGTCGACAATCACGGCCTCGCCCTTGCCCACAATGTCGTGATACCAGCGCCAAACCTCGGGTTCGATGGGCTCTCCCACCGTGGTCATGTGCTTGAAGTGGTAGTTATATTTGGTGGGCTCGTCGTGACCGGATTTGCGCAACATGCGAATGGCCGTCGGCGAGGTGTGGAAGATATTGACATCCAGACGCTCGGCAATTCTCCACACGCGGCCGGCGTCGGGATAAGTTGGGACACCTTCATAGAGGACACTGGTCGCGGCCAACGCCAGTGGACCGTAAACGATATAGGAGTGGCCGGTGATCCAGCCGATGTCGGCCATGCACCAATAAACATCCTCGGGATGAATGTCCTGAATGTACTTCGAGGTGCCGGTCACGTAGGCGAGATAGCCGCCGGTGCGGTGTTGGCAGCCCTTGGGCTTTCCGGTGCTGCCGCTGGTGTACATGAGAAACAGCGGAGCTTCCGAATCCATGGGGACGGGAGGAACGATTTCACCGGAGTAGTTGGGCAGAATCTCGTCGACGAAGAAATCGCGGCCTTTCACAAAGGGCGAAGCGGACGCATTCTGACCGGCGTGGCGGCGCCAGACGAGGACCTTGTCAACCACGTGGCCTTCCTTCTTGGCAAAGTCGAGCGCGATGTCAGCCGACGCCTTGTGGTCGAGCAGCTTGCCGTTGCGATAGTAACCATCCATGGTGATGAGGACGTGGCTGGCGGAATCGGCGGCGCGCAGGCCGCAAGCCTCGCCGCTGAAACCGCCAAACACCACCGAGTGGATCACGCCCAGGCGGGCACAGGCCAGCATGGTGATGGGCAACTCGGGGAGCATCGGCATGTGAATGGTGACGCGATCGCCGGCCTTCAGGCCGCAGAAGTCGCGCAGCAGGGCCGCGAATTCATTCACGCGCACGTAGAGTTCGCGGTAGGTGACGGAGACGGGCGCTTCGGATTCCGGCTCGGGAACAAAGATCAGCGCGGCTTTATTTTTGTACTTGGCGAGATGCCGGTCGACGCAGTTATAGGAGGCGTTGATCTTGCCGCCCACGAACCACTTCCAGAAGGGCGGATCGCTGGTGTCGAGCGTGGTGCCCCAATACTTGTCCCAGGTCAACAGGTCGGCGTACTCCCGGAAGCACTCCGGGAAATTTTTCTCGCTGAAGCGTTCGGCGATGTCGGGATCGGTCAGATTGGCCTGGCCGACAAATCTCGCGGAAGGATAGTAGTATCCCTCTTCCCGCCAGTGAACGGCGATCTGGGCCTCGCTGGTCTCGACCACCACATTTTGTTTTGGACGAATATCCGTAGCCATATTGCTCACCCCTTTAATTTTTGAATTCGCGATGTGCCCGAGTTGTTCTCCGCCGTGTGCTTCTTGGTTGGCGGAGTCGATCGGGACCGTACAGCGGGTCCCCACAGCTTCCCGTTGGTGCCTCGCCCCAGGTTCTTGACGGCGCGTGGGGGCTCGTGATTTCGAGCGCCCACGCGCTCCGTTCAAGTCCCTAATCATCGAACATGTTGTGCCACACAGCAACAACTTTTCGAACCTAATTCCCGAACTTATTCCCGAATTTAGGCCGCCGTCGGCACTTTTCTTCCCTCTCGAGCGATGCCCGGCGCCGGCGGGCGTTTGGCCGCCAGTTCCGCCAACAGGGCCACAAACGCCAGGATTCCCGCCGTGTAAAACGCCATCTGGTAGTTGTGGTATTTGTCGTACATCGTGCCGCCGATTTTGGAGCCGAAGTATCCCGCAAATCCCCACGCGGTAAACAACATCCCGTAATTGATTCCGGCGTTCTTCGTGCCCCAGAAATCGGAAGCGGCGGCGCCATTGACCGATAATTGCGTGCCATAGCACCAGTACACAACAAACACCGCCGCGTAGAGCAGGGCCACGTTGCCGCCGACGAGGTAAAGCACCGGCATGGCAATCATCGAGATGGCGATCATGAGCCGCAGAACGTTTAAGCGGCCTAGCGCATCCGACATCCAGCCCGACAGGATGCGGCCGGAAGCGTTGCCCACGGCGCCGACGAAGATGGTGAGGGTTTGCAGGGCCTCCCCCGGTATCTTCATGCTCTTGGCGAAGGGCACGAGCTGGCTGATGACCATCAAGCCCGCCAGCGAGCCGAGCGCGTAGGCCACCCACATGAAGTAGAACGCGGGCGTGTGCAGCACCTCGCTTGGGCTGAACTCGTAAGTGGTTGCGGCGGCTTTGGCAGCGGGCGTGGGCACCCAACCGGCGGGCTTGTATCCGGCGGGCGGATTCTTCAGCAGGAACGCCCCAAATACCGTCATGACCAGGAAGATCAGTCCCAGGATCTGGAATGTAGCGTGCACTCCATAGGCCGGGATGAGCTTCAGGTTGGCCAGGGGGCCAAAGATGGCCGACCCGGCGCCATATCCGCCCACAGCCAGCCCCACGGCCAAGCCGCGCTTATCGGGAAACCATTTGGCCATTACTGGGATTGGAGTGGAGTAGCCGAAACCGTTGCCCAACCCGCCAATTACCCCGAAGCAAACATACAGCCAGTTCAGGCTGTGCGTGTAGGAGCACAGGAAGAATCCAAGGCTGACCAGGATGCCGCCAATCAGAGAAATCCTAAACGGCCCGAACTTGTCTTGCAGCCTTCCGGCCACGATGAACGAAAGCGCGAAGACCACCACCGCGATCCCGAACACGGTCGAGGTATTGGCCCGTTTCCAACCGAACTCTTTTTCCAACGGGGCGACGAATATGCTCCAGGCATAGAGCGTGCCCAGCGCTAGGTTCATGGACATGCCGCCGACCACGCGCCACCAACGATTGATGCCAGGGGCGCCGGCAGTGGATGCAACGTTTGCGTTAGCCATGGTTTTCCTCCTTTTCGCTTACTCTTTTACATCCTGGTGCCCAAGCTCACGGCTGCCCTGCGATTGCAATCCCGCTCAGGGCTGCGTCTTTTGCAAGCTGGCCGTCACGTTCACTACGGAATCGGGCGCGACCGTGAGTTCCCGCTTCCACTCGGCAAAACCCGCCATGGAAATAACAACGTCATGCGTCCCAGGGCTGAGTCCGATTTCGGACGGCGTGTTGCCCACATACTTGCCATCCAGCGTGATGTCCGCGCCCGGCGGCGTTGAACTGAAGTTGCACTTGACTTTCTCCGCAACCGCTTTCGCCACTGGCGGCGCGGCTGAATTCCGCGGCGGCGCGGCAGCGGGCGGGACTGGCTCGGTTGCAACCGCTCCCGCACTCGGCGGCGGAGCGGCTTTTTCGTCTTCCGCTACTAGCGTGTAGAACTGGCTTCGCGCCTTGCCTTTGTCATCGCGGTAGTACACGGTAAGTCCACGCTTGCCTTTTATGGCGTCGTAAATTTCTCCCTTGGGCAACGGCACACACCTGGAATACCTGGCGTCGACCGTGCAGGCGACACGGAACGGCGTTCCGTTGCCTTCCTGTACCAGCAAGGTGTTCGTCAGCAGCGCGCTTTTGCCGTTATTGCAATACGCGTCGAAATTGACGCCGTCGCAATTCTTCGGCACGTCGTTGCCGCCCAGGTCCACCGATCGCGTTTCAGAATCCAGGACCTTGATGCGTATTGAGTTGTTGCGCGGAATGGCGTTCGCGAACATGGCCACCAACAGGAGACCTGCTTGCAGGACCGCCATTCCGCGCATTCTCATCGGAACCATTCCTCCCAACACCGCGCCGCTTTAGAACGTAAACGTCGGCCCGAATTCGGTGCGGTGATCTTGCCATTCGTTGGACGCTTGTCCAGCGATGCTGTAGAGCGTTAGATGATCCTCAAGACGCGTCGCATAGATCGACTGCTCGAAACTGAACGTGACATACGGGTTGACTTTGTAGTTCAGGGTTGTGGCGAACAACTTGCCCATCGCTAACGGCAATGGGGCCAAAGTGTTGGCTCCGGTAAGCTGCCCGGTGCAACTGGGGTAGCCGACGCAGGTAATCTGCGTGGCGTGCGGGTTGTTGAGGTCGCGGTCCACCACTTGGTCCTTGCCTATGGTGAAGTAAAGCTGCCAGCCTGCGTTGTGACCTTTGGGATCGGCATTGAACCACCGCGAAAGCGGCAGTCCCAGGCTGGCGAAGCCGCCAAACGAGCGGATTGGCTTCTGCGGCGCAACCACCACCTGTCCGGCGCCGTTGGTGGCCAGGACCGCGGCACCGGCAGCCGCCATGGGGCCGCCATCCAGCGTGGTTAACACCAATGGGTTCGATAGCCCGCTCATGTCGGTATAGTAGGAATTGATTTGGCCGCCGAAGAAGAAACGCAGGTCGCCACCGCGATAGAGGCTGCCCACCAGCGTGAACCACCGGGTTGGCAATTGCACCGCGAATTGTCCGCCGTACATACTGCTCGAAGTGGTGAAACCCTTATAGGTAGAACTCGCCAACAACGCAGCCTCGGCTACCGTTGGTTCCCAACAGTTGACGACCGACTCGATTGTCTGACAGGGTGCCAAGCCGTTCGATGTGCTAATGATCGATGTGCGCCGCCCCTGGAATCCGCTCACTAAGATTTGCGCCGGGGCAACGCCTTTCGCCGGGTCGAGCTGGAACTGCAACGCCACTCTTCCTTCCACCTCGGGACGGCCCGAGTCCGCGCCCTCGCGTTCGGCTTGCGCGAGTTGGCCCTGCAGACCCAGCGAGCCAAGCTTTTCGATTTGGCCGCTGCTCGGCATCATGATCGCAAACGTGGGAGAAAACTTGAGGTTGCGCCAGGGGCTTAACTTCTGCACCACCCCGAATTGGAACTGCGGAGAACGCTCCCAGATAGCGCCAGAGTACGCTGCCAGAAATGTGGTTTCAAGAATGGGAGGCAGCACGCTGGAGCCGAATAGCGTCCAGTCCTGTCCGCCCTCGAAGTAAACATCCGTGTTATCGCTGAAGTTGTAATCCAAACGCGCCCACGCCAGGCGCAGTTGGAAGGCGTTGCTGCGAATCGACGAGACATCGCGGTTGTCCACCTCGCTGAAGTTGCCTTCGTAATCGCCTTCGATGCGGCCCGTAAAAGTCAGCTTCGGGGAAGAGTCCGGCCACTCGAAGTTCGCTCCGACACGCGTGGAGCGCGCCTTCAAATGGAATTCCGGGTCCTTGGTGGGGCCGGTGCTGAAAGCTTGCGTGGAACCCAGGAAGATGCCTGGAAACGGAAAGTCGTCGCCATTCGGCGAGCTAGAGTCATAGGCCGCGGTAGCCTTGATGAAGCCGTACGGCGTCATCTTGACCGGGCCCATCTTAAAGGCCGCATTCAGTCCGTCCTTGACCGGCGGATCGACGGGCAGCACGCGAAGCGGAGCGATCGCCGCCACCATCGCGGGCGCGGCGGGCTTCGCTTCCTTGACTGCTGGCGGCGCAACCGGCGCACCGCCAGCCTGTGGCGCGGGCGCGGCTTCCGCGCTGGCGAGCGCGACCGGGGCGGATTCTGAAGCCGCAACCGGAGAGGCCGCAACGGCGTATGGCTTTTCGGCCGCAGACAAATCCGCTGCGCTCAACACACCTTTGCGCGTAAGCGCGTCCACCAATGCTTGAAATTGGGCCGTGGGCGCGGCATTTTGAATCGCCGTGGCCTCCGATGGCGCCAGAACGCCCTTTAGCACCAGCATGCCGATCAGTGCCGTGACGTTCGCATCGCCCGCCACCGCCGAGCTTGGGCTTAGGCTCGGACTTGCGCTCGGCGTTGGGTTCGCCGCGGCCGCGTTGGCTTCTCCGCTGCTTGTACTCGCGGCATTTCCACTCCCTGTTTTCGCGTTGTCGTTTTCCGCCATGACGGGCACAGCCGTAATGGCCAGCATCAGCAGGCCCGGAATCCACATTTTCAAATTCAACATAGACGGCGTCTCCTCGTTCCGGCTTACTTCAGACCCCGGCTCGGAACATGGGGCGCTACGCTACTTCATTTCGCACTGCGATGTCAAGCAACTTGTGTAATCTTTCAGTACTCTCAGCGGTCAGTACTCTCAGCGGTCTAGTATCCGCACCCATACGACCAGAATTACCCCCCTTAACACCTAAAATGTCAGCACTCCTCCTCCCCTGCCTTTGCCAAGACCGATTTCGCGTTCGCCCAGATGTCGAGGATAATTGTCATTGGACGCGCATGTGCCCGCGCCTGTGCCCGCGCCCGGAACGTCAAACGTAGTGATTTTTTGCGACTGCCCCTGAACCGTCATCGCCAGCACGGCGAACAAGGTCATCGCGGCAAATAACGTTTAAGTTCTGGATTTCTGGAGGACTGCAATTGAGATTTTCATTTTGATTCTCCTTATAGTTCCGTTTGCTACAAATATTCTCTAGCGAACGTCAGTTCCGTTCGTCACAGCCACAGTGACCTCTTAGGGCTGGGCTTTCGGGCTCCGCAGGAAGCCGTGATACACGTTGTTCGCGTCAGTGTAAAATCCCGCGACCTCGCCCGACGAATTGATGCCGAAGGCTTGGGTGTCCTGTCCAGCGCCGTTGCCAGCGCCCGGAACTTCGTAAGTGATGATTTTGTGCTTCCATTGCGGTTGCGCTTGCGGCCATGCGGCCGAAGCAAAGAAGGTGAAAAGAATTAATATCAGAATTGTATGGGATTTCATTAGTGCCTCCTTTTCCATTATGGAAATTCGTTTCTAAAGAAAGGAGTCAACAGGTACTAATCGGAGTGACTCCTATCTTTCCTTGCCACTATTGACGAACCGTCGTTCCGCCCGCCCTCACCTATGAAGTAAGCCGGGCATTTATATTTCCTGGGTGGTAGATCTGCGTCCGAAACGCCAAGCTAATCACCGGAAGGCGGCCTTAACCTTGCGGGTCGCGAATTCGGTCAACCTCAGGACAGCTAGGAGAGCCAGATGGCTCTCCCAGACATCGGGCGGCTTTGTCGTTTGTCGCGGATGCATGTTTACTGTGGCATGAGTGGCTTCTTTCTCAGGAGATTTGGCCGAGCGGCGCTCGTGGCGGCGACCGCAGAGGCTGTGGATTGCTGGCAGCCAATGATCGTGTTGTTGGTCCCTTGGTTGAGGACGGTGTTGCTGGGTTCGGCGCAGACAACGAGGTCGTAGGTCGTATATGGGTCCAAATAAATCTGGGCAAGGCCCACAGTGCTATCGACCGTGAAGCCGCTCACGTTGTTGTTTGTCACAGCGTCGAGGGTGGTGCTCCACAGACCGATTCCGTCGGTTCCATCCGACCCCGTAACGATGTTATTCCACACCACAGTGCCGTCGGTGTTGTAGACACCGATGCCTTCCGACAGACTGGCCTGCACTTCAGCGGTGTTGTTCCAGACCGCCGCTTGAATCCAGGGGTTAGAGGCGTCGTCGAGGAGGTACATGCCGTCGGCATTCTGCCCGGTCCCGACGAACTTGTTCTCATGAATCAGGTAGCTGGATGGGCTGCTGGGTACAAATGGCACCCACGCAGGCACAACCCACATGCCTGCGCATGTACCCGATGACTCGTTATAGGAAATCTCAAAAGCCGAGTTTTCTGAGGCTTCCATGTCCAGCCCGCCGCAGGTATTTTCGACGTGGTTGCCAGCAGAAGGCGAACCGCCAATGGTGACTTGGCTCGATTTGGAAAAGGCGTCCTGAGAAACGGCCACAAATAGATTATTGAAAAAGCTGCTCTGAACGGTAAACGAACCGCTTAGGAAGTAGTAGTCGAAGCGAGCAGGACTACGGGGGAGCTCGCCACTGTAGTGAACTCCATTGGTTACGTTATAGCCAAAATCCGTTGAAAGAGCGCTGGGTTGGCCTTCCATGCGGATGCGGTCGATAGTGACGTCGGTGGGATGCTGCCCCATGAAGCCCAGGACGTCGTAAAGCATGGTGTGGGTGTTAGTGTCAACCTCATCTGTCCAGGGTAGCGTAGCTGGCACAGCGGTAATCTCGATGCTTAAGTCCGAGACGCTGATCTTACCATCCACAAACTCAAACAGGCCGGGCCAGATACAATTTGTGAGGTTGGGCTGGCACGAAGTCACGGTTAGGTTCGTGACCGGAAGATTGGGAAGGGCTTCGATGGTCGTGTTGTCCATACCCATACCCTTGAAAGTTCCTTGAAAGTTGTGGACGACGACTTGCTTGGTGAAGTATGTTCCAGCTTGCAACTGCACGGTGCAGCCCGAACCGTACTTCACGCACTTATTCAGTGCCCCCTGGATGTTGGCCGTGTCGTCTACGCCGTTTGGTGGCGGGACCTTCACTGTGTGACCGCTCGCCGGGGTGATGCCCCAGCCTCCGCTCCCTTGGTAGGCGCCTGTGCCCGCGCCCGGAACGTCAAACGTAGTGATTTTTTGCGACTGCCCCTGAACCGTCATCGCCAGCACGGCGAACAAGGTCATCGCGGTAAACCACGTTAAAGTTCTGGATTTCTGGAGGACTGCAATTGAGATTTTCATTTTGATTCTCCTTTAGTTCCGGCGTGAGGTTCCCGGAGCACTTAATGAAAGCCTTGTCATCTGCTAAAGCGAAATTTCTTGGAGAATTGGTCCAAGAAAGACGAAAATTTTTAGTATCCCGCGCCCAGCGGTGAAAAACCCAGTGTCTAACCGACGAAGTACCGCCTTTTCAATTGGTTGACATTGCTACCGGCTGCGCCTAACCTTTATTATGAGAGATTTTCGGGCCGGCGCGTTTGGGGGTTTAAGTTGTCGCAACTTCCGTCCAAAACCGTCAGCGAATTATTGGCGAACTGGCACGCCGGTCACGACGACGAAGCCCTGCGTGCGGCGTTTCCTCTGGTTTATGAGGAGCTCCGACGGGTCGCGCATCATTATCTGCAAAACGAACGTCCTGGCCACACCCTGCAAAGCACCGCCCTGGTGCACGAGGTGTATCTGCGCCTGGAGAAACAAGGGGCCGCTGAGTTCAAGAACCGTGAGCATTTCTTAGCCATCTGCGCCCAATTGATGCGCCAGATTCTGGTCGAGTACGCGCGCAGCCGCAACGCCGCCAAACGGTTTGGCGGCTGCCGATTGACGCTGGATGACAACTTGGCGTTCAAAACCCGCAGCGTGGACATGGTCGCTCTCGACGACGCACTGAACGGATTGGCCAAACTTGATCGGCAGCAGAGTCGCATTGTCGAGCTGCGATTTTTCGGTGGCCTTACCATCGAAGAAACCTCGCGGGTGCTGAATCTCTCGCCAACCACGGTAAAGAGACATTGGTCTACAGCCCGGCTTTGGCTGCATCATCAGATGGCCAAGGCAACAGACACATGACGCCGGAACGCTGGCAACAGATTCGGGATGTGCTGGAGAAAGCGCTGGAATTGGCGCCAAGCGAGCGCTCCGCCTTTCTGAAGAGGGCCTGCTCGTCCGATCCAACCTTGCGGCAGGAAGTCGAAACCCTGCTCGCCTCCAGCGACGGCGTGCGCTCCAGTTTTTTGCAATCCTCCTTCGCGCTGCGAGTAACACTCACGCCGGGAACAAAGCTGGGCGACTATGAGGTCAAATCGCTGCTGGGTTCCGGTGGCATGGGCGAGGTCTATCGCGCCCGCGATTCGCGGCTGGAGCGCGAGGTGGCGATCAAGGTCTTGCCCTCATTCCTCTCCGTTGATTCCGACCGTCTGCGGCGCTTCGAGCAGGAGGCGCGAGTGGCGGCGGCGCTGAACCATCCGAACATTCTTGCGGTACACCAGATGGGCACGTATGAAGGTGCGCCGTATCTGGTCTCGGAGCTGCTGGAGGGAGAAACGCTGCGGGAGCAGATCAAGCGTGGTCCTCTGTCGGTGCGCAAGGCGATTGATTACGGAGTACAGATCGCACGCGGGCTGGCCGCGGCCCATGAGAAAGGCATCGTCCATCGCGATCTGAAGCCGGAGAACCTGTTCGTCACCAAAGACGGACGAGTGAAGATTCTGGACTTCGGGCTGGCCAAGCTGACGCAGCCGCAGTCCGGCTCGGTACACAGTGCACCGACGGTCACCGATGGCACCGAGCCCGGTATGGTGATGGGCACGGTGGGCTACATGTCGCCGGAGCAGGTGCGAGCGCAAACAGCCGACCATCGGTCCGATATTTTTGCCTTCGGAGCAACTCTGTACGAAATGCTGGCGGGGAAGCAGGCATTTCAGAAGCCGACTTCGGCGGACACGATGAGCGCGATCCTGAACGAAGACCCACCGGGAATTTCGCAGGTCACTACGAATGTTCCGCCAGCACTGCAGCGGGTGGTGCATCGTTGTCTGGAGAAGAACCCGGAGCTGCGCTTCCAGTCGGCTTCCGACTTGGCGTTCGATCTGGATGCGCTGTCAGAGTCTGGAGGGTCAGCGCCCTCAGCAACGGCTGCGAAAGCCGCGACTGGTTCTGGGAAACGCTGGAAGGTGATTGTTCCCGCTGCCGTAACGGTGCTGGCGTTGTTGGTCGGGGTTTACTTCTATTCCCACCGCAGGCCCAAGCTTACCGACAAGGACACTATTGTCCTCTCCGATTTCGACAACAAGACGGGCGATGCCGTATTCGACGACACGCTGAAGCAGGGACTCTCGGTACAGCTTGAGCAATCGCCCTTTCTCGCCTTGATTTCCGAGCGCAGGGTTAATGAAACATTGAAGCTAATGGGCCGTCCAGCCGGTGACCGGTTGCCGCCGGAGGTCACACACGAGGTCTGCCAGCGCACGGGGAGCAAGGCGATGCTGACGGGCTCGATTGCCGGACTGGGCAGTCAGTACGTGATTGGCCTAAAAGCAGTGAACTGCAACACGGGGGACGTGCTGGCAGAAGCGCAGGAACAGGCGGCGGGTAAGGAAGCGGTGCTCAAGGCTCTGGACGCTGCAGCGATCAGCTTGCGCGGCAAGCTGGGCGAGTCACTCAGCTCGGTGCAGAAATACGCCACGCCGCTGGAGGAAGCGACCACGCCATCGCTGGAGGCGCTGAAAGTATACAGCCTGGGACTGAAGACGTGGGCTGCGAAAGGAGATACGGCCGCGCTACCTTTCTACAAGCGGGCGGTAGAACTCGACCCGAATTTTGCCATGGCATATGCCCAGTTGTCGGTTCTCTATCACGACCTCAACGAAGCTGCGGGGGCAGCTGAGAATGGACGCAAAGCTTACGACCTGCGTGAGAAGGTGAGCGAACGGGAACGGTTCTGGATCGAGTCAGGCTATTACGACCTGGCGACGGAAGAATTGGAGAAGGGCGCTCAGACCGATGAGCTGTGGCTGCAAACCTACCCAAGAGACGCCATGCCATACACCGAGCTGGGATTCGTTTCAGCCACTCAGGGAAACTGGGAAAAGGCATTGGAGGAATGGCAAGTAGCGGTGCGCCTGGATCCAAATAATGGGCTCCTCTATTATGTCCTCAGCCTCGCCTATATGAGCCAAAACCGGCTGGATGAAACGGAGGCGGTGTTCAAGCAGGCGGAGGAGCACAAACTGGACAACGAGCAGCTGCTCCAGGGCCGCTACTGGTTGGCGTTTCTGAAGGGTGATACAGCGCAGATGGGGCAGTTGGTCTCAACCGCCATGGGCAAGCCGGGCTCGGAAGACCTGTTGCTAGCCGCGCAAGCGGACACGGAAGGTTGGCACGGCAGGCTGAAGAACGCGCACGACCTGACTCGGCGGGCGATGGATTCCGCCCAGCGCAACGACGCCAAAGAGACGGCCGCAGGATATCAGGCAGAGGCAGCGCTGCGCGAGGTGGAAGCGGGAAACCGGGAGCATGGCCGTGCCGAGGCCAATGCGGCGTTGAAGCTGGCTCCGAACCGCGATGTGCGGGCGATGGCGGCGCTGGCTCTGGCGCGGGCAGGTGATACGGCAGCGGCGGAGAAGCTGGCGGCCGAACTCGACAAGACCTTCCCACTGGACACGATGGTGCAGAGGTATTGGCTGCCCACGATCCGAGCAGCCGTTGCCTTGGGGCACAAAGACCCGAACCGGGCAATCGAACTTTTGAAGGTGGCTAGCACGAACGAACTCAGCACGGTTACGGCCGACCTCACGATATTCCTGTGCCCAGTTTATTTGCGTGGAGAAGCCTATCTCATGCTGCACGACGGCAACCGAGCGGCAGCGGAATTTCAGAAGTTCATTGACCACCGAGGAGTGGTGATGAACTTCCCGTGGGGCGCACTTGCCCGCCTCGGAGTCGCTCGTGCTTACGCCATGCTAGGCGACAAGGCCAAAGCCCGTACTGCGTATCAAGATTTCCTCACACTCTGGAAAGACGCCGACCCGGACGTTCCCATCCTGAAAGAAGCCAAAGCCGAGTACGCCAAACTACAATAGCTTCGAGTCACTTTCGGAGCGCAGTTGTGGGATTCGGTTGGTGTGCTTTGCTTGGATGCGCCCTGTCGCGCGCGCCTTGCCCTTGTTGGCGATGTCTGATCGACAATCTCGGGGCCTCGACAAGTCTGGAATCATGCGGGAACACGATGCGCTCAACCTTGTCCGTAGTGACCATTCCCGAATAGTGGGAACGACAAGCCGAGGCGCGGTCCGTGTCAGGGCCGGACAACGTCCACCGCGAATGCGGTCGCAGAGCCTTGACACGGTTCGCGCCTCGGCTACACTCCCGCCATCCAGGGAATGGTCGCGATTGATTTCAGCGGTGCGTATCCGGTGGTTGCTCCGCAAGAAACTCCTGGGTGCAACGATGTTTGTTTGCCTTCACCTGCCGCATGATTTCCTGGTATTGCTGTGCGCTCAACCACTTGCCGCGAGACATGAAAGAAAGCACGCTAGTACCTCGTTGCGTTAATTCGCGTACGAAACGCCCAGTCCACGGTGATGCCATTCAGAAGGACTACTTGCGGCCAACCGGTAAAAAGATTGGATTGCAAGGAGTGGGCTGGCACAGTTTTCGGCACACCTATCGAACGCTGATTGACGATATCGGCACGCCTCTCGGGGTGCAGCAGTGCCTCATGCGGCACGCCGACATCAAGACGACCATGAATACCTATGACTCAGCATTTGAGAAAAGCAAGCGCCGAGCCAATAACCGCGTAGCAACTCTTGTCTTGCCGCCCGCGATCGAACGGCAGCTTAGGGATCGGGCGCAGGATGTTTCCTTGGAGAATTTGAGGCTCGCAACCACCGCGATTCATTAATTTGCGAATCGGGGACTACGCCAGCAGTCCCTCAAATTTGTAAGTGGTTGCGGGGGGTGGATTTGAACCCCAGCTCCGCATTGAATCCACGTAAGTTATTGATTCCGCGATACGCGAAAACGGCACAAAAGGCAAGAAAGGCAAATCTCTCTTACATTTTTCTTACACTTTTCGTTTCCGGTGCGTGCCGCCATTTCGCGCTTTTCCGTCGTCCGACGAACACGACAACATTATCACGAATCGCGCCTGCGCGCCGTGCAGTTTCTCGCCTAGAGGATCACGTTCTGCGAGCCGTAACAGGACTTGCCCGCCGGCATTTTCATCGAACAGTTTCATTGATCCGCCCCCTGTCCTCCTGCGGATATTCGTTCGCGGGTGAGGATGGATGATTCAAGTTGAGAACGTTTCCGAGATGGGTGGCTTGGAGCGGCCCTGCGCCGCCGCTTGCTGTAATCCAGTCAGAAGATGCTGCAAGAGGACTGGCCCAATGTCTTCCGGTGTAGGGACAGAAGGTCTTCTGCATCGGGAACAATTTGGTGGATCGTTGGCATCTTTCAGCACCCTCCGTTCCGTTCTTAAATTCGTCTCAAAATCGTGCCTGACTGAACAAGGTGCTGGAAGTTAGCGGAAGATCTCATCCAAGCGGTAGGAAAGCTGTTGAGCCGCCGGCCATCCCGCTGCCACAAAAATATCCAACGTTTTCCGCAAAGCGGTTCGACACTCTGCATCTTCCTGCAGCAGTGATCGGTACTCAGCAAGGTATCGCGCAACAATACGAACGATGTGTTCGGTGGCCAACGATTCATATTGATAATTGTCGCGTCTGCCGCTTTCGACAAGGGCGGAAACCTGTAAGAAGACCCTTCGAGGGTCGAGCGGGACAAAAAGTTCAAGCATTTCCACCAAGTGATGGACCATACTGGCGAGCCCTATCGTGCTCAAGCGGTCGATTGTCGGGGTGAGCTCGCGATAGAATCGCTCTTGCTCTTCAAACGTTATGCGCTTCTCTTCATTTTGCCCGCCGGAAAAAACTCCAGATGCAAAATAGAGCTCCGACGCGCAATGATCAACCAAATGCGCAACTCCGCGGAGTACTTCGGTAGCTGACTCCGGCCACTCTTCTGTCTGGGACTGCGCGAGCAAGCTGGTGAAGGCATCGCAAGCCGATGTCGCAATCGCATGAAATAGCTCAATAGCCCGCGTCCGAACCCCAGAGTCCGCAGCAATCGCCGTGCCCGTGACACCATGGGTCAACGGCCCGCGCAGACTTGACAAAACGACTTGTAGGTCGCGTGCCCGCGTTTGGACCTCTTTCGTGAGACCGTAGAGGATCTGTCTCGCTAAACCATGGCTCAGCCAAATGTGCAACGCGACGAAGGTGTGAAGGCATGTCGCCCTTGGATTCTCAGATCCTGCACTTTCCAGCACCCGATCGAAGATTCGTTTAGACAGCTCGGCCACACGGTCGGGGTGATGCCCGGTCATCCTATTGAGACAACGAGCCAAACTGTCCAGAACCGCACTGCTTGTTTCCGTCTGGCTCCGATCCTCTAGGAAGCTCCACATTTGCTCCTGTGCAGTCTCATACAGGCACGTTATGTGTGATGCAATCTGGAAACGCACCTCAGGAGCGGGGTCGCGCCCAATGCGCTGGATAGCTTCAAGGACATCCGAGCTGCAATATGAGGTTTGGCGAGCAAGGAAAATCAAGCCCTGCGCCGCCTCGATCCGCGCAATGGGAGCACCCCAAGATGGATGTTTGTCGAAAGAGGCGTCGTGATCTGGATTGTGCTCCGGCGCTGGATGGCGACTCATTTCGAGAAGCACCGACTGAACGAACTGTCCAAGAGGGGCGCTGGGTGGAAGCTGTTCGACCCGCGCAATACACTCGCAGGCGGCGGCCAGGGTGCCGCATCCCATGACAATCAGTTTGGGATCGACGTCATTGCCGGAACTGCCCAGAGTTGCGCGAAGTGCTTCCAAACTAGGAAGCGCAGCGTCCGCCTCGGCAAGACTCGGGGCATTGTTGGTGTGGCGCGTTTGGAATTCCTGTACTGGCCGGTTCACGTCCAAGAACTTCTCATGTGATTCGGGCTCTGCGGACACGCCGAGCACGTTTTCGACGAACATGCGCTCGTCGAAGTCGACAGCCGAGACCTGAAATCCCGGATGACGCCTTGCGGGCTCTGGAATCGCGTTGGCAGTCGCGAGTTCGTCGAGGAGGTGCTTTGCCTCTGGGGTGACTAGGTCGGTGGGGCTCAAGCGCCCGAGCAGGCACGCCCGATCCCGCTCAGAGGCTCTCCTGTGCGAGTCCTCGGTCACGTCTGCCAACGAAAGAATCGCGCGTTCGACCTTCCCGCGTTCTTCAATTGACAGGCGTGGAAATATCGCCGAAACAAAGTCGCCTGCGTCACTTTCGGTGTCCACCGCCCGCAGGAGTGGAGTAGCCCATGCGAGTGGACGCAACTTGGTGCCAAACTCGCTAGGATGCAGCGCCCCGAGGCGCAGCAAACGCGCCCATATCACTGCCTGCTTGGCATCGCATAATAGGATGGCAATAATCCCGTCGAGTATTTCGCCGTTCTCGGCGTGCTGTGCAAGTTCCTCCAAATGACGGAAGAATATGTTCAGTATTGTCAACTCATCGTCGTCGTGTGAGGACCCATGGTCCCAAATGTAGGAATAGTCGGTTTCTGCCGAAGCCAGTTTGCCATTGAGATCGAAAGTGTCAATCGCTGGGCCCGAAGAATCCCGATGTTTGTTCCTCACATACGCATCAACGACGCCAATCATCGCGCGCGTCGCAGGCAGCGGCGCAAGTCGAACTAAGTGGGGATAGTCCTGCGCAAGTTGCCACTTGGAATGCTTGTAGTCCTGGCGACGATTTGAAGTCAGCGCCAAGATACGGCTGCCGCTAATATCGGTGCTCTCAGTGGAAGGTTCATCATGGCCGAAGACCGCTACATAGACATCGGCTACGAACTCTGGATCGCAGACTGAGATCTCCTTAAGATCGCGAACCAGCCACTGCGCCTCCTCGTAGCCGTATGTGGCCAAATGCGTGGGCTCGATTGAACGGCGCAGTAATGCCGCCGATGCCGTCGGATCGCTGCGGAATGTGTTACAGACGCTCCTTAAGGCATTGGTTACTAGCCATGAGCTTCGCTTCTCCTGCCGCCACGCAAACGCCAGTAGATTGCGTGCAGCAGCGCCTGCGTCGGAGAATTGGTCCTCCGTTAGCGAAGAGCGATGCTCTAGAACAGCACGAAGGAGCGTTTGACCATACCCCGCTATCAGCTCGGTTGGGGCTTGCGTTAATACGCGGAGCAATTCGCAGTACGGCCCGGCATTCGGCCCCGCGAACGCGGTCGCCGGTCCCGCGGTCAATGCACCGATGAGGTGGCGAAAAACCGTTTCGGCCGCCGCGCGCGTGGCTCCGGGCGATCCGAGAGCTTGTTCCAAAGGATCAAAGTCCTGGATAGTGCGACCCGATTCTGCCGCCACTGCAGCCCCTATCACTTTCCCGATGTTCGGGATCGGCGTTTCGCCGCAGATTCGAAACAACAGTGCCCAAAAGGCGCCGCGGTCAGCCTCCCAGAGGTGCTGATACAGCATGACGATGCTCGGACGAATCATCACGACGAGATCAGGATCTGCTGCAATTAGCCGCACTACCTCGTCGGGTTCTGGAGGGAGAAAGAGCTGTGACACTGCGAAGTCGAAGAGAATGTGATGCGAGAAGGCGACGACTTGCCGCTGTGGCGCGGACGCGCCGGACGGCTGCCACTCAACGAGCACTTGGTTGCTGAACAGTTCCTCCAGGGCCGCCGCTGCACCGGGCTCGACGAGAGATGGGCGTTCGGCCCGTAGCCGCCGCGCATGTATCATGTGCTCGCATGTCCTGCGAATGATCCGCTCGCGCAGGTCGCCTCCAGCACCTCCCACGCGGTATGCCCAGTAACGATTCAGGAGTTCGCTCTGGGTGCGAATCGGCCTGAGCTCACGCACATCAACACCGGATTCCAGGATGTCCGCCATCAACCGGAGATTGAAGGGAACACGGAGAAGATCCTGCAGAGCTTGTGGGGCAATCTGGAGGAGAAGTTCGAGGCTGGGAGCCTGCCTCCGCACTTCATCCATTTCCTCATCCGTAAAGAGCGGCACATTCAGATGCCGCAAATTTGCGAATTCAGAATCTTGTAGGTCAGGCCCGATTGCAGGAGCGAGGCTTCCACGGAAAAGCTCTCGGAGCCCCGGATTGTAACGAAGATCATACTTCCGAATCGAAGCGACTACTTGCCACCGAGTCCCCGCCTTCCCGATCGCGCGCATAAGGCTCAAAAGGGCCGTCCCCGCAGGGTCTCCTCGAGCTGCATCAAGAGCATCAATAACGATAAGACCCTTGTGCTCTCCGGGCCAATTGAGCAGCACATCGAGAACCTCATGGTCGATGCCAATTTCGTTCCGCAATTCACCGAGACTCCTTGCAGCAATTTGATCGACGGCGATGAAGACAACATCGCGGCCCTCGTTGATGCGGGACTCGGCGAAGTCATGCAGTACACCCGATTTCCCTGCGCCTGGCCAGCCGACGACGACGAGAGAATTCAATTCGCTCGCGGACCGGAGGGCTTCGGTCGCGTGGCGGGACACCCGTATTGCGGTCCCGCCCGCGGGAATTTGGGAGTTGTGTGCGAGGTACTGCACAGTTTCCTTGGCTTGGTTCTTCAGCGTTGCAATGTCTTTTTCGTACTGGGGCGGGCTCTTCAGATTGATTCCCGCTCGTTCGATAGCAGCCCGGAGACCCGCTTGGTCGGCGCCCGAGCGGCGCTGTGACAGATCAGCCACGAGTTGTAGCATCGTCGACCAAGCCGCGCGGGACTGTCCTGTGGGAGCGAGAACGCGAGTTTCGAGTAAGGATAGAGCTTCCCGTTCCGCAACACCGTCAGCCTCGACGTCTAGCACGCAGACGTGGGTCAGAGTGAGTAACGCGCGCAAATCTGCATCGGTCGCGTCCTCGCCTGTCACGACGTGCCAGCAGCGACGCACTTGCGCCACGAGAGTTTCGAATCCTTCGCTCTGGGCTGCGTTCGTAGCCGCATCGGTAAGCGGTTGACCCGCAGTTAGGTTGCGAACTCGATTCAGAATCGCGGCGAGATCCCGCCTGAGAGGCTGGGAGGATTCGGATGTGGTCGCCAGGACAAGCCGATCTTTGTTCGGGTCGAGGGCGCGGGCCCAGGGTCGGGCGCTCGATAATCCGCGGGCAGACAGGTACTGCCGCACAAACTGGTCAATTACGGAGGCGAACTCGGAATCTGTCGCAGACGATAGGGTCAAAGTCCTTTTTGCCTGCACGAATGCATGCCGACCATCCACCGATCCAACCAGCAGATCGTCGACCGGCTCGGATGTCTCAAAACGAGCATACTCAGCGACGCCGTCTGGCCCTATGGGAGCAGCTGGCCTCTCAGCCAGGATGTTTGCGCAGACCCATGCGGCAACTCGGTTTTGATAGTTGACGCCGCCCTGAGTCGCAGCGCCTCCACCGATTCGGCGTGATTCGTTCTGCTCCATACGTCCTTTGGCTAGGCGCCAACCCTCCCGGCACTTTCTCCTCCATTGAAATTTAGTCTCAAGTATATGCTATACTTCATGTAAAATAAAGCGACCTTCAACATATGTGGCGATACACAAACCAGTATGGAATATTCTTCAATCGAATTGGAGGAAGGCCGTGGGCGGCAGCGACCATGGGCAAGAGGGCGCGCACGGGGCATGTCAGGCGTAGATGTATGGGCGACTAATGAAGATAGTGTTGAAGCGACTAGTGCAGATTCAGATCGGTTATCAGCCGCGGTGCCGGATCGAGCCTAATCCAAAAGGAGTCTGCCAAATCATCCAGATTAAAGACTTGGATGACCAAGGCAGTCTACGCACGGAGGGCCTGCACCGGCTCACGCTCGAAGCTTCGAATCATGCGCGTTATCAGGTAAATCAGGGCGACGTGTTGTTTTTGTCGCGAGGGAATCGAAATTTGGCTATGCCGGTGGAAGTGAGTTTGGAAAACACGATTGCGGCTGGCTACTTCTTTATTTTGAAGTTGAACAGCGCAACAGTACTTCCGGAATACCTCGCTTGGTACATCAATTCGGCGCCGGCGCAGCAATTCATCCAGAACGTCGCGCGTCGTGGCTCGTACATGCCCGTCGTCCCAAAGTCTGCATTGGAAGATTTGGAAGTGGACGTGCCCGCCCTTCGCACTCAGCAGACTATTATCGCGCTCGACAAACTTTCCAAGAAAGAGCGATCGCTCTTGCATAACCTGGAGCAGCGCCGCAGCGAACTCGTGCGTGCACTTTGCTTGCAGGCGGCGAAACAGAAGATCGCAAAGGAATAGGAGATAACCATGGCCCAGGTGAACCAAGACGAAATCAATGCCCTCGCGTGGCGGGCGTGCGACACATTCCGCGGCGCGGTCGATCCGTCGGAATACAAGAACTATATCCTTGTGATGCTGTTCTTGAAATACATGAGCGACCAGTGGAAGGACAAGCGCGAGGAGTATCAGAAAAAGTACGACGGCGACAAGCAACGCATCGAACGAGCCTTGAGCCGAGAGCGGTTCATCGTGCCTGCCCACTGCGACTTCGACTTTCTTTACTCCAAGCGGGGCGAGGCCAATATCGGCGAGCTGATTAACATTGCTCTCGACAAGATCGAGGATGCCAACAAGGCCAAGCTGGAAAACGTCTTTCGTGGGATCGACTTCAATAGCGAATCCAACCTCGGCGAGACGAAAGAACGTAACCGCCGTCTGAAAAGTCTGCTCGAAGATTTCGCCAATCCAAAGCTTGACCTTCGGCCGTCCCGGATCGGCAACAACGATGTCATCGGCGACGTGTACGAATACTTGATCGGCCACTTCGCCAGCGATGCCGGCAAGAAGGGCGGCGAGTTTTACACGCCCGCTGAAGTGGCAACGTTGCTGGCGAAACTGCTGCAGCCGAAACCCGGCAACACGATTTGCGATCCGGCCTGCGGTTCGGGCTCACTGCTCATCCGCGTGGCGAAGGAAGTTGGGAGCAACGATTTCTCACTCTTTGGCCAAGAGAGCAACGGCAGTACGTGGTCGCTGTGCCGAATGAACATGTCGCTCCACAAGATGGATAACGCTCGCATCGAGTGGTGTAATACGCTCACCAGTCCGAAGCTGATCGAAGACAACAAGCTCATGAAGTTCCATATCGTCGTCGCGAATCCTCCATTTTCGCTCGACAAGTGGGGGGCGGAGACAGCGGACAAGGATCCCTACCGTCGGTTTTGGCGCGGGACCCCGCCTAAGAGTAAGGCGGACTATGCCTTCATCAGCCACATGATCGAGATTGCGCTCGAAGACGAGGGCAAGGTTGGCGTGATCGTGCCGCACGGCGTGCTGTTCCGCGGAGGGGCGGAAGGCAAGATTCGCCAGAGGTTGATAGAGGAGAACTTGCTGGAAGCAGTCATCGGGTTGCCCGTCAATCTGTTCTTCGGTACCACCATCCCGGCGGCGATCCTGATCTTCAACAAGGGTAAGAAAACCACCGATGTTTTGTTTGTTAATGCCAGCCGTGAATTCGAGGATGGCAAGAACCAAAACCGACTGCGGGTGCAGGACATCGAAAAGATCGTCCGCACTTGCCGGGAGTTCAAGACCATCGAGAAATATGCCTACCGCGCCACGTTCGCCGAGATTCGGGAGAACGATTTCAATCTCAACATCCCCCGCTACGTGGACACCTTCGAGGAGGAAGCCGAGGTGGACGTTGCAGCGACGCAAGTTCAGATTGACAAGCTGGAAAAAGAGCTGGCAGCGGTTCGCAAGGAAATGGCAAAATACCTGAACGAACTTAACATTGACAATATTAAGCAATAATGCTATTTATCGTGCGTAGAATAAGCACGATTAGTAACAATATGCCAACTGACATCACACATGACGAACTCCAAAAGGCTTTCAAACTCCTGGCTGGGAGGCTAGATCTTGCCCAGACAGAGCCTGTCCGGTTGGTCATCTGCGGCGGTTCAGCCCTCATAGCCACTGGACTCCGGCAGCGTACTACGACGGATGTGGACATTGTGGCGCTAATGAATTCCAGCGCGCATCTCGTCAGCCCCGACCCGTTGCCGGAGTTTCTCCTCGCGGCAGCTAAACAGGTGGCGCGTGACCTGGGGCTGTTTGACAACTGGCTCAATAACGGACCGAGCAGTGGTGAAGGCGGGCTGTACCAGATGGGGCTACCGGAGGGAATCGCAGAGCGGCTGACAGCACAGGAATACGGATCGCGTCTGACGGTCTATTTCATCGGTCGACTCGACCAAATTCACTTCAAGCTCTACGCTGCGGCTGATCAGAGGGACGGGACGCATTTAACCGATCTCCGCGCTCTTAAACCCACGGATGTCGAGCTCCAAACTGCCGCGCGGTGGGCGATGACTCACGACGTGTCTGACGGCTTCAAGACGGTCTTGAAAGAAACACTCCGAGAACTTGGTCATGAATCAGTCGCTGAGAACATTTAAGAGCGAATACGATGAGCTCCTGCTCAACTTCCTCTGGCGGCAATGGTCGGCCTTGGGCGTGGCAGGCCACTCCCGAGGTGAGGATCATTGGGTCATCGACCCCGAGGGGTTGCTGCTCGTCACCTGCACGCTGGGCAGGCACGAACCCCGTCTGTTCGATGAAGTAGTCGACTGGCTCCAGGAGAACGGCTCGTTGATCAACATCCTCCGACTCAAGCGCATTCTCCGTAAGGAGAAATTTGCGGGCGCAAGCGTATTGGCGGTCGTGGCCGGGCTGATGAGCAAGGGTACGGACGTCACGAAGTGGAAGCAACTCGCCAAGCCGGTGGGACCGCTATCCCCGCCAGAGCCGTTCTTCTTTGCGGAAGACGGCGAACCACTGTTGGCGATAGGCCAACCCGACACGCACTTCGCCAAGTACGGCTTCACACGTGGCCCAATGCGGGAGCGCGGTTACTCCCAGAAATTCCGTCCGACCGAGTTGACCAATCTCGCACTGCAACTGCGCGCACTGGTCGGTGTCAACAGCCGTGCCGAGATCTTGCTTTACCTGCTCACTCACGAAGCCGCACACCCATCCGAGATCGCGCACGAGGCGTACTACTACGAGCGGTCAATCCAGAACACTCTCGTGGACCTGAGCCAATCGGGAGTTGTCCAGCTCCGAAGTTCGGGCCGCGAAAAACACTACTGGCTGAAGCCCGACCACTGGGCCATGCTACTGAACCGGCCGGAGAGGTTCCCAAAATGGGTGACTTGGCCGCCGTTGTTCAGCGCGATGGAGCGAATCTGGCTCAAACTGAATGATTCGCACCTGGCCTCACTCGACCCACTGTTGCAGTCATCGGAACTCCGGCAACTGATGGTCGAAGTCCGGCCATCGTTCGAGCGTGCGGGGTTCGACAAAGCACTCTCCGACGACCGGCAATATCTCGGCGAGAGGTATCTTCCCGTGTTTTTGGAGGACATGACCAAACTCCTCGGATAGCTCATGACAACGCCCACACTCCACGCCAGCTATAAAACGAAGAAGACCGCCATCGGAGAATTGCCCGTCGAATGGGACGTGTGCCCTTTTGGTCGCGTCGTGGAGTCATCACAGTATGGCATTTCATTCGAAAGCGCACCCGCCGGTCGCACTGCCATCCTCCGCATGAACAACATTAACGGTGGGCAGATCGATCTTTCCAACCTCGCGTATGTGTCAGCAGATGCTAGTGAACTGGCCGATTATGTTGCAGAAAAGGGTGATTTGCTTTTCAATAGGACGAACAGCTTAGAGCTTGTCGGGAAGACCGCTATTTTCGATTGTCCCGGCGTTTTCACGTACGCTTCCTACTTAGTACGCTTCCGTATCCGAGCATCAAACGCCGACCCCTATTTTGTGAATTACTTTTTCAACTTGCCAGCTTCGCGCAAGCGTCTGCGGAGTCTAGCAACCCCTGGAGTCAGTCAGTGCAATATCAATCCCACTGTTTTGCAAAAATATTTTCTCGTGGCGCTGCCACCGTTGCTGGAGCAGCAGCGAATCGCGGCGGTATTGGAGACGTGGGATCGAGGGTTGGAGCGACTGGAGAAGGTGCTGAAGGCCAAGCAGCAATTCAAACGGGGCCTCATGCAGCAGCTCCTCACTGGGAAACACCGGTTCTCTGAGTTCAGGGGATCCCAATGGACGAAAATGAAGATCGGCCAATTCACTCGTCCGGCGCAACGCGTCGTCAAAAAGCCGGACGAGTCATTTAAGGCGCTCGGTATTCGCAGTCACTGCAAAGGGACCTTTCTAAAAAAAGATTTCGATCCGGCGGCGATTGAGATGACGGAATTGTTTGAGGTCAGGAAAGACGACCTTATTGTGAACATCACTTTCGCTTGGGAGGGGGCAATCGCAATTGTCGGCGATGCTGACGATGGGGCTTTGGTTTCTCATCGTTTTCCGACTTATGTATTCGATAGAGACCTCGTTTTGCCGGAATACTTCCGTTACGTGATCGTTCAGCGATCTTTCGTTACCAAACTTGGCCTCATTTCGCCTGGCGGCGCGGGACGAAATCGTGTCCTCAGCAAGCGCGATTTCGCAAAGATTGAGGCACTGGTTCCGCCGATTCCTGAACAGGAGCGGATCGCAGCCGTACTCAATAGCTGTGATCGGGAGATAGAACTTCTCCAGGCCGAGCTCACTGCGTTCAAAGACCAGAAGCGCGGACTGATGCGAAAGCTTCTGACTGGCGAGGTACGTATACGGGCGTAGCTTTAATGAGACTTTTCGTATGAACGCAATTCCCTCCTTCAAAGAGGATCACATCTCGCAAATACCGGCGTTGCAATTGTTGCAGCGGCTGGGGTGGACCTACCTCACACCGGAAAAGGCGTTGGCCATGCGCGGCGGACGACCGGGGCGCGTGATCCTGCACGCGGTGCTGGAGGAACAGTTGCGGAAGATGAACTCCATTCGGTTCAAGGGCCAGACTTACGCGTTTTCCGAAGGCAACATCCAGACTGCCATCCAGGCGCTGGAAGAATTTCCGTTCGACGGTCTGGTGCGAACCAATGAGCGCATTTACGACCTGATTTGTCTGGGCAAAAGTCTCCCACAAATGATTTCTGGAGACCAGAAGAGTTTTCCTCTGCGTTACATTGATTTCACTCCAGAAGATCTTGCGAACAATCAGTTCCATTGCACCGCAGAGTTTGTGGTCGAACGTACGGGCAGCCACGAGACGCGGCGACCAGACATTGTCTTGTTCGTGAACGGCATCCCGTTGGTGGTTGTCGAGTGCAAGCGGCCTGACATTAAAGACCCATTGGACGAAGCGGTATCGCAGATGATCCGCAACCAAAGGGACGGCGAAATTCCGAAGCTTTTCCTGTATTCGCAACTGGTGTTGGCGTTGACCAAGAATGAAGCGAAGTACGGTACGACAGCAACAGCGGCGAAGTTTTGGGCTGTCTGGAAGGAACGAGAGGACGTGGATGAAAAGATCGCCCGTCAGTTGGGAACGGCGGTCACCGTCGAACAGGAGGACGCGCTGTTCAACGACCCATTCCGGTACGCACGCGGATACTTTGAGAAATTGGATGCGGTGGGTAGCCGGGAAATCACACCACAAGACCGGGCATTGTATGCATTCTGCCGCCCCGAGCGGTTGCTGGAGTTGATGTTTCGTTTCATCTTGTTCGACGCGGGGGAAAAGAAGATTGCTCGGTATCAACAGTATTTCTGCGTACAAAAGATGTTGGAACGACTTCGGTCGTTCGACGACGAAGGGCGCCGGCAAGGCGGTGTGGTCTGGCATACCCAGGGCAGTGGCAAGTCGTTGACGATGGTGATGCTGGCCAAGGCTATCGCGTTAGAGTCGGGCATTGAGAACCACAAGATCGTGCTGGTGACCGACAGGGTCGACCTGGATGATCAGCTTTACAAAACGTTTCACCATTGCGGTCACGAACTAGTGCAGGCAACCACCGGCAAACATCTGATTGATCTCATAGAAGGTCACAAGGCGGCGATCATCACGACGATCATCGACAAGTTTGAGGCGGCGCTGCGAAAAAAAGAGGTACAGAACCCAGACCGAAACATTTTCGTGCTGGTCGACGAGGGACACCGCACGCAGTACGGGCCCTTGCATGCCATGATGCGGAAGGTATTACCGAACGCCTGTTACATCGGGTTCACAGGCACACCCGTGATGAAGAAGGACAGGAACACCCTTACCCAGTTTGGCGGACTGATCGACACTTATACCATCCGCGAGGCCGTAGGAGACAAGGCGGTCGTCCCACTGCTGTACGAGGGCCGAGATGTCGAGTTGTCGGTGGACCAAAAGCAGATCGATAGTTGGTTCGAGAAAGTCACCGCGAACTTGGCGCGGGAACAAGTCGCCGACCTGAAGAAGAAATTCGCCGCGGCGAAGCAACTCAGTAAGGCCGAGCAGCGGGTTAAACGAATCGCGTGGGATGTCAGTACCCACTTTCGCGAAAACTGGCAAGGCACGCCGTTCAAGGCACAACTCGTCTCGCCGGACAAGGGGACGGCGTTGAAGTACAAGCAATTCCTTGATGAGTTCGGCATGGTGACGTCCGAGGTGTTGGTGTCCGCACCTGATGTGCGCGAGGGCTACGAGGAGGTCCAGGAGGAGAGTAAGGAAGAGGTTGTCCGGTTCTGGAAGAAGATGATGGAGAAGTACGGCACGCCAGATGAATATCAGCGCCAACTCATTAGCGGTTTCCGGGACGGCGATGCGCCGGAGATCATTATCGTAGTGGACAAGCTCCTGACCGGCTTCGATGCGCCCCGCAATACCGTGCTGTACCTGTGTAAGTCCATGGAAGGACATACGCTGTTGCAGGCGATTGCGAGAGTGAACCGGTTGCACGAGGGCAAGGATTTCGGCTACATCATCGACTACCAGGGCGTGCTGTCGGAGTTGAACCAGGCGCTCGATCTCTACGGCAAACTGCCCGAGTTTGCTCAGGACGATCTTGCGGAAACGCTGACCGATGTCAGTGAAGTCGTGAAGACCCTACCGCAGCGACACTCAGAGTTGTGGGACGTGTTCAAAGGGATAAAGAACAAGCGCGACGAGGAGGAGTTTGAGCGGTTGCTGGCTGAGCAGGCACTGCGAGACCAGTTCTATGAAAGGCTGTCTTCATACGCGCGGACGCTGGCGATCGTGTTCTCGACGGTGAAGTTTATTGAGGACACGCCACGCGAGAAGATCGAGAAGTATAAGTCGGACTTGCAGTTCTTTATGAATTTGCGCACGTCAGTACGGCGGCGTTACGGCGAGGCGGTCGACTTCAAGGAATACGAAAGGAAAATCCAGAAACTCGTGGATACCCATGTCGGCGCTAGCGAGGTCGAGCCGATTACCGAGTTGGTAAACATTTTCGATAAGGAGGCGTTCACCAAGGAGGTAGAGAAGGTTCATGGCTCAGCATCCAAGGCTGATCTCATCGCCTACCGCACGAAGAGGACGATCTCCGAGAAGTGGCAGGAAGACCCGGCATTTTACAAGCGATTCTCCCAAATGCTGGAGGAAGCCATCGAGGCGTTCCGTCAACAACGGTTGTCGGATGCTGAGTATCTGAAGCGCGTTACCGAGATCATGCAGGCGGTAGTGAATCGCACGGGGGACGACATTCCTGCGCCATTGCGCCAACATGATGTGGCCAAGGCGTTCTATGGCGTGATTTTGGAAACGCTCGGCAAGCAGAAATTGGCGGAGAGTCGACAGAGCGAAGTCAGTGTCGAAGCGAGTCTGGGAATTGACGAGATTGTCCGCAGGATGAAGATCGTGAACTGGGAGACGAACGGAGATGTACAAAACCAGATGCGCAATCTTATCGAGGACTATTTGTTTGAACTAAAAGACAAGCACGCCATCGCGCTCACGTTCGAGGACATCGACACCATTATGGAGCAGTGTCTCGACATCGCCAGAGTCCGGTATCGCACATGAACAGATCTCTTTCCATGACCCCAGCCGGACTTGGAATCAAGTACGACGGCGAGACGATCTCATTTAGCTTGGTGCGTACGAAAACGAAGCGTCTGACCATTAGCGTGTACCCTGACTTAGCGGTAAAGGTTAAAGCGCCCAAAGGTAAGAGCTTGAATCAGATCAACGCACGTGTTGAGCGTCGCGCAGCGTGGATCGCGAGGCAGTTGCAGCACTTTCGCCAAGCCCCTCCTGCTGCTCCCAAACGGAGATACGTAAGCGGAGAAACCCACGTTTTCCTCGGCCGACAGTACAGACTTAAGCTCCACCCGGCTGATCGCAACTCCGTGAAACTGATTGGCCGCTATCTGCATGTATGCACGCGGAACCCGAGCTTTACTCATCGCGTTCGTGACCTGGTCGAGGATTGGTATCGTGACCACGCGAAGAGGCTACTTCATCGGCGGGTTCAGCAGTGCCACGAGCATGTGAAGCGATTCGGCATTCCATCACCGACAATTCGGCTGAAGAAGATGCAAAAGCGCTGGGGTAGTTGCACGCGCACAGCTAGCATCACCCTGAACTCAGAGCTGATCAAGGCCCCGTCGCAATGCATTGACTACGTAATCGTCCACGAACTTTGCCACCTCCGCGTCCACGGCCACAACGATAGGTTTTTCCGGTTACTGACCGCCTGTATGCCTGATTGGGAACACCGGAAACGACGCTTGGATTCGATCGTCTTGACGTGATTGCACCATCAACGATCACTGTCAATGTGCGCTGTTCCTTTGGTCTAAGGCCGGATCGTTCTCTTTCTCTTTCGGGGCCCACCGCAAGAGGTGCGGTGCGTTCGGGAGATATGTCAGAGCGGAACTACCGGATGAAAGCGGAATGCCGGCAATCGTCTGGACGCAGACGGCGCTGTTGCCTCGGCACTTGGTTCCGGGTCGGCCACCGCGCTACTTCATGTCCAACACTTTTCTGAGAGCGAGCGCCGGAACACCGGAACTGATAACCGCCACGCGGAGATCGTCGGCCAGCGCCAGCATCTCGTCCGGCGCCTGCTGCACGTGCCAAGCAGCGCCGACTTCGCCGAATTTGGAGTTGCACAGCAGACGAAGCAGGAAGGCCAGCACGAACAGCGGCGTGACGGCGAGGATCTGCTGGCCGGCGGGCACGATCTTGTGCCCCAGCGCCTTCAACACCGGAACGGTCTCGCGCATTGCCGAGGCGGCCAGCTTCAGATCTTCGGGCGAGCGTGCCAGCGCTTTGATGTCGTTCCCGTGCTTCATCACGAGGGGCACGAGCGCGGCCACACCGGCGGCGTGCGTGGCGAGATAATCGACGATGTTGGTTGAAACCTTGGCCCTGAGGCCGGCCCGATTCAGCAAGTTCACCAGCCTCGTCAGCCGCGGAGTGACCGTTCCGTTGATCTCGCCGAAGGGCGTCGGCACGAGCGAATGATCGAATGGGCCCATCGCCCGGATGATATCCCCGTCGCGCTTCCCGCCGGCGAAGACGAATCCGAGCATCGGCCGCTGCGGACCCAATGCCGCAACGATCTCCGCGGGACCGTTGAGATTGTTATTCATAAAGACGACGTTGCGCGAGGTGTTGGCGGCCAGTGTGGGCAGCAATTCGGCAACCTGGTTGCGGCGCACGACGACGAAAATGTAGTCGTAGGTGTCCCCGGGCACCAGTTCGCCGATGGCCCTGACCTTGGCGACCCTCCGCTTTTGGCTGAACGGGTTCTCGATGACGATCCCGTTGCTCGCAATCTCGGCGAACCGCTTGCCGCGCGCCAGCACACTGACATCGACGCCGCGCTCGAACAGGCGGGCGGCGCAGACGGAGCCGTTCACTCCGGCGCCGATCACGAGGATTCTGGCATCGTCACTTGCCATAACGCACTTGCGAACAACCGGTTCAGCCCATATTTCTATTCTAGGCCCCTTTTGCGAGTCTGTTAGCTAAGGAACGATGACGCTTCGGTCCTAACGAAGAGATCCGGGTTGGATTCCCGGCGCGAGTTCCAGATGGGTGGGTACTGTAACTGAACAACACGGTAGCGTCCGAAGCTGCAAATCCGGGTTTGACTCCCGGCCCGCCCACCAGTCGCTTGGTTACTCTTGAGTTCGCGTTGTCGAATTGGAAGCTACTTCCTGCACAGAACAAAGCCTCGTATCATGGTTCTGTTCTACGAGTAAAGGAGCTTAAGTTGTGAAAGTAGTTCTGCTAGCAATTGAAAACTTTCGCGGTATTGAGTCTGCCGAATTGAAGTTTGACGGGCACGCTTTGTTAGTCGGTGCCAACAATGTCGGCAAGAGCACGATCTGCGAGGCATTGGATCTTGTCCTGGGACCAGATCGTCTCAACCGCTACCCACCTGTTGAGGAATTCGACTTCTACAATGGGCAGTACTTAAAACCAGCAGAGAAAGAGGGCGAGGAACCCATTCCGATTCCGTTCCGAGTAGAAGTCACTCTCACGGAATTGAGCTCCGAAGTGGAGAAGCGTTGTAGCAGTCACCTGGAATTCTGGCATATCGCAGAAAAGCGAATACTTTCCCAGGGCGAAGCGGGGATGGCAACGCCGGGCACGGCAATTCCGTGTCTTCGGCTTGAGACTGTCGGCCAGTACGATCCCGAGGAAGATGAGTTCACGGCAGACACATTCTATACACATAGCCCATCTGCCGCCGATGGCGAAAAAGACCTGGTGCGACCGGCTATTAAGCGGTTGTTTGGATTCCTTTACCTGCGTGCGCTCCGCACGGGATCACGCGCCCTCAGTCTGGAGCGAGGGTCTTTGCTTGATGTGCTGCTTCGATTGCAGAAGATACGAACTGGGCTTTGGGAACAGGCAATCAAAAGGCTGCGGGAGCTCGACATCGAGAAGGATGCAGCCGAACTGGAACCCGTACTAACCTCTATCGAAGAGCGCTTGTCCAGCTACGTGCCAGTTGGAAAGGCGGGACGTGCGACAAAGCTTTACGTGTCGCAACTGACGCGAGAGCATCTGCGAAAGACGATGGCATTCTTTCTGGCAATGCGCAGCGACCAGGAGGCCGTGCCGTTCCAGCAGGCCGGGACGGGGACGCTGAATACCTTGGTGCTCGCGCTACTATCTTTCATCGCGGAGCTGAAGCCCGACTCGGTGATCTTTGCGATGGAGGAGCCTGAGATCGCGGTACCACCCCATACCCAGAGACGCATTGCCGATTACCTGTTGTTGAAGACGAAACAGGCGTTTGTGAGTTCCCACTCGCCGTACGTTATTGAGCGGTTCTCGCCGGAGAATACCTTCCTTCTGACGCGTCCCTCAGCCGGAGGTCTTGACGCAACCTGCGTTGCGGATGCGACAGGCCTAAAGGAAAACGACTACAAGCGATATGCACGGCGCGGGCTATCCGAATGTATGTTGGGGAAGGGTGTCATGCTGGTCGAGGGACCCACCGAGTTCCACGCATTGCCCGCCCTTGCTCGTTGTTTGGAGGCCCAAGATCCAACACTCAACCCACTTGATCTTGCTGGGGTGTCGATCTTCGACGCGGAAAGCGATGGGGCTATTCCGAAGTTCGGTAAGTTCTTCCAGGCGCTCGGACTCAAGACTTTTGGGTTCTATGACTACAAAAACCGATCAGCTCAGGAAAAAGCCAAATTCACAGCAGTGCTCGATGTTGATGTGGAGCACCCCTACAAAGGACTAGAGGAGCTTTTGGCGGCCGAGATTCCTGTGGCCCGGCTTCGGAAGTTTCTTAAAGACCTCTTGGCCTCCGGCGCCGACGCGGCGCACTACGGTATTCCCGCAGCGCTGCCGGCGGATGATGCAGCCGTGCGGAAGCTCGTTACGAATGTGTTGCGCTCATCAAAAGGTGCAGGATGGTCGGCACGGCTTTTGGAGCAGTGCAAGCCGAATGAGCTGCCGAAGACTCCTAGCGATTTTCTGAGGAAAATCTACGCGCACTATCCAATTCCAACCCAGCCCGCCAGCCCGAACGCCAGCGGTTCAGTAGCGGCCCCATGAAGATCTGTGCAGAGCGTCAGAAGGTGCTGGATGCCACAGGACACGTCCTTGTTCTCGGCGGGCCGGGTAGCGGCAAGACGACTATAGCATTGAAGAAGGCCTTTGTTCGGATCGAAGCGGGGATGTTGCCAGGTCAGTGCGTGCTCTTCCTTAGCTTTTCTAGAGCCGCCGTCGCCCGAATCGTACAGGCATCCCGCCTAGAGTTGCCGCGCAAAGACCGGGCGCTTCTGGACGTTCAGACATTTCACTCATTTTTCTGGGATCTGCTGAAGACGCATGCGTATCTTCTCGGTGCACCAAGACAACTCCATATTCTCTTGCCGCAAGATGAACGTGTTCTGAATGGAGGGGTCAAGGAAGACAAGCAACCAAGAGAATGGGATCTCTGGTGCCAAGAGCGAGGCCGACTGTTTTCCGCCGAGGGTCGGATCGGGTTCGATCTATTCGCGTCCAAGGCCGCCGAACTTCTACAAAAGAGCGACTGGATTCGCAAACTCGTCTCTGAGAAGTTTCCCCTCGTCATCGTCGACGAAGCACAGGACACCGGTCCGGATGCATGGAGTTGCGTGGAGCTACTCGCTGGACAGACACAAGTTATCTGTCTTGCAGATTTGGAGCAGCAGATATTTGATCATCTTCCCGGCATCGGTCCAGAACGCATCGAGTCGATCAAAGCGGCGCTGTCGCCGCTAGAAGTGAATCTCGGTTCGGAGAATCTTCGGAGTCCAGGATCGGAAATCGCTGACTTCGGCCGGGACATTCTACTGAGACGAGCACGACCTTCAGGTTACAAGGGGGTCAGTTCCATAAGCTTCAACAGGGGTTCGGATCTCGGCGCTACATTGCGCAAAGCTCTCGGTTGCTTGCAACGAGAAATAAAGAAGGAAACGGGAGAGTGGGGCAAGACGATTGCGATTCTTGTTCCGTCATCGCCGGAGGCGGCGAAAGTCTCTGTGAGCTTAAATAGTGGCAAAAAGCCTGTTCAGCATAAGCTTCTGTTCGACGAAGCGGAGGCTCTGCTCGCCGCCAGATTTGCAGCGTATCTCTTAGAACCGCGGCAGGACACGAAAGAGTGTCATCAGATCGCCGAAGCCCTGTTATTGTTGAGCGACATCAAGAAATCTTCGGGCGCAACCGGAGATGTTACGCGCTGGAGAAAGTGGGCCGACAAGTGCAAGGAGGGAAAGATCAGCAACGCGGGGATGGTTCAGGCTCTGGGAAAAGTGCTTTCGACATTGACCACCGCAGCATATACCGGCGATCCTGGTCGGGACTGGACTCTTGTAAAGCGACTGTTGCGAGAATCGAAAGAACCGGTACTAATCGCCGTTGCACAACACTTGGATTATCTGGTGGCATTTAATCGCGGGAAGCGCATCAGTGCCAATCTCGTCGAACGTTGGGAGATCCACGGTGCGTATTCCGAAGCGCGTCAGGCATTGGATGCGGCGCTCACTCAGGATTTGATCTTGAATGGCGTGGATGATCCAGATGGCATACAAGTGATGACAATTCACAAGTCTAAGGCGAAGCAGTTTGATGGAGTCGTGATCCTGCGCCGCGAGACCCACAACGGACAAGCACTAATCTCTAACTTCATTTGGCGTGATGACGCTCCGCCATATCGTCGGAGCCGCAAGATCCTAATGGTAGGCGTTACACGAGCGCGAGTTCATACGCTGATGGCGCAACAAGTTTGGCCGACGTGCCCCATCATGGGTGCGTACACCCTTCGCTCAGCGTTCAATCGCTAATCCCGAATTTTCTTTACCAGCTCCGTCGCGCGGCCCAAGGCTTACGAGTGCCACCACTTTAGGGTATTGACTGATTTACAGACTCATGCCAGAGTGATAGCTGAGATTTAGCAATGATGCGCAAGCCCCATACCGATTGCTTCTCGACACCGGCCACGTTTACGTGGCAAGGAGCGGGGGAAGGTATGTTCATGTAACGGGGGCGATCCATAGCGCGTAGTTTTTCTGAGCCTCCGATACAAATCGGGGGCTTTTGGTTTTTATGGCGCATTTCAGGGATGCGCAGATAGGAGGCGGCGGCGTCTAACGGCCAGGATGCAGCCCTTTCAAGGCTGAGATGGGAGTTCGATTCTCCTCGCTGCTACCAAAGTTATGAGTACACGAACGATTGAACTCGACGGTTTTGAAATCGAGCTTGCGTCGGAACTCTACTGCGATCGCGGCGGCGATCACCGCGAGTTGGTGGATCGTGCGCGTACGGATCGAAGGAGGCTCGGCCACAACATCGATGAATCGGCAGTGTCGTGCGTACGGTGCATGAAAGCAATACCGCTGAAGGTGTGATGCCGGGTCGTCTAGTGGCAGGACCCTGGACTTTGAATCCGGGTACGGGCGTTCGAATCGCTTCCCGGCAGCCAGTTCTTTGACAATTGAAATTCCTTCTTCGTCCAACGGCAGGACGCTGCGCTCTGAACGCGGAAATCGTGGTTCGAGTCCACGGGAGGGAGCCGGAGCTATGGTCTATCGGCAGGATGGCTGACTGTCTATCAGCAGGGACGGGTTCAATTCCCGTTAGCTCCGCCATAAGTTTGCGGGAGATTCGTCCAGCGGCTAGGACACTGGTCTCCAAATCCAGGTACGCGGGTTCGAGTCCTTCATCTCCCGCCATTGCGAGCATGGTATAGCGGCTGGTGCCTCGGGCCTCCAACCCGATGACGCGAGTTCGACTCTCGCTGCTCGCTCCATGATTTCGTGAGGGCGGAAGTCGTCTAGCGGCCAAGACGCGACGTTGCCAACGTCGAGAGCGCGGGTTCGAGTCCCACCTTCCGCTCCAAATGTCTGAGGCGGTGTAGCCAAGACAGCAAGGCATCTGCCTGCAAAGCAGACAAGCGGGAGTGCAATTCTCCCCACCGCCTCCAGAGTTGTGCGAAGGTTTGCTGGTGTAGCTCAGTGGGAAGAGCGCGGGCCTCGTAAGTCCGTGGAATCGCCGCGCCGGCTCCGCTGGTATAGCTCAACGGGAAGAGCAGGCGCACGGTAAGCGCCCGACCGCAGTTCGAGGCTGCGTGCCAGCTCCAAGAGTTTGCTGCTGTGGCCGACATACAAAGGCACCTGCCTTGTAAGCAGGTCCATGCTGGTGGGAATCCAGCCAGCAGCTCCAAATTCGACGGCGAGATTGGCCGAATGGCTAAGGCGCTGTATTGTGGCTCCAGTTACGAGAGTTCGATTCTCTCATCCCGCCCCAACTGGGCGGTTCGTATAAGGGGATTACCCACGGCCTGCAACCGTGAAATGCGAGTTCGAGTCTCGCACCGTCCACCAAGTTTGGCTCGGGAACTCGACGGCAGAGTGCTGGTCTGAAAAGCCAGTGGATACGGTTCAATTCCGTGCCGAGCCACCAGATTCGTGACGCAAATGTTGGCTGCAAGAAAGAAACGACGATGACAGACGCAACCTACAACGTGATGACGCCGGACAAGGGCGTGCCTATCAAGGCCTGGACCAAGGGCGTTCCACTGGAAGACGCCGCCCGCCAGCAGCTTTTGAACGTCGCGCAGTTGCCATTCATCTACAAGTGGGTGGCGGCGATGCCGGACGTGCATTGGGGCATCGGCGCGACGGTGGGCAGTGTCATTCCGACACGCGGCGCAATCATTCCGGCAGCGGTCGGTGTGGACATCGGTTGCGGCATGATGGCAGTGAAGACTTCTCTTCACGCCAATCATTTGCCTGATAATCTGCACGGGATTCGTATTGCGATTGAAAAGGCGGTGCCGCACGGGCGCACCGACAACGGCGGCAAGAACGACCGGGGTGCGTGGTCGGATGCCCCGTCGCATCATCTGGAAGTGTGGGCGAAGCTGGAGCCTGCGTATCAGGCGATCATCGACAAGTATCCCAAGCTGAACCATGTGCAGCGCATCAATCACCTGGGCACGCTGGGTACCGGTAATCACTTTATCGAGGTCTGCCTTGATGAAAGTGAGGATATTTGGTTTCTGCTGCACTCGGGATCGCGTGGAGTGGGCAATCGCTTCGGGACGTTTTTCATCGAACTGGCGAAGAACGACATGCGCCAGTGGATGATCAATCTGCCGGACAAGGATCTCGCTTACCTGCCGCAGGGCACGGAGCACTTCGAGGACTACGTCCGCGCAGTGCACTGGGCGCAGGACTACGCGCTGGCTAACCGCGAGCTGATGATGCAGAACATGATCGCGGCGCTCCAAAGGTCGGGAGAAGTCCCTGCGTTCGAAGCCAATGTGGCAGTCGTGAGCTGCCATCACAATTACGTGACCTGGGAGCATCACTACGGCGAGAACGTGCTCATCACGCGTAAGGGTGCGGTCCGTGCGTGTGAAGGTGACATGGGAATCATCCCCGGCAGCATGGGCGCGCGTTCGTATATCGTGCGCGGTAAGGGCAATCCGGAGAGTTTCATGAGCTGCAGCCATGGAGCCGGACGCGCAATGTCGCGTGGCGAGGCCAAGCGGCGCTTCACGGTGGAGGACCACATAAAGGCAACGGCCGGCATCGAGTGCCGCAAGGACTTGGATGTCATTGACGAAACTCCGATGGCGTACAAATCGATTGACGCGGTGATGGAAGCACAGCGCGATCTGGTGGATGTGGTACACACGTTGCGTCAGGTCGTCTGCGTGAAGGGGTAATCCGGAGAGGGCTGACAGGCCCTCTCCCACAATCCGGGTGTAGGGTAGCGGCCACCCACATGTTTTGGGCACATGTCCACGCAGGGTTAACTCCTGCCACCCGGACCATTTTCCTATGGCGTTGGGTGGAATGCGCGAGATCATGAAGACTGCAGTCGATCGTCTCTACGCGTTCCTTGTGATGAAACACTGCGATCATACCGCCTATGAAGCGTTGCTTACCTTGGGAGAACGATATACGACCGCCGTGGGACGAACCGGCTTTTATCAAGAACTCTTGAACGGCTTCCCGCACACTGCGCTCGCCACCAGAATTATGATCGGGTCGGACGCACGGTGACGATGAGATCAAGTTGACCGCACTTCTGAGCCGTAGAAATGGCGACGCTCGAATAAGGACACAGGCAGTTCAAATACCCGAGTCTCACTTCCGTCGAATGTGAAATCCTTTCCGCACTCCGGCACCGGGCAGGTTGTATTGAACTTCTCCCTATTGTTGGCGTCTTCGACGACTTTCCCCTGAACGACGACCCAAACCCCACAGCGGGGACATGTCACGCACGAGCACAGAATGCGATCCGCCATTCAGAAATTATAAGGTGACCGAAGCGGAGCCGGCTGTGCAGGCACGGCTGTCGTTTCCGTCGAACCAGGCACACACTTCGCACGCAGGACTCGCATCATGCCAGCAGACTGAGGCTTCTCTTGAGATCCGACAGTCAGTCGTTTCGTATATCTGAATGCATTGACGAATCAATGTTTGGAGCGATTTCGCTCTTCCCATTTTTTCACCGTGTAGCGGTGATATTCCCGCAGCCATTTATATTTCGCCAGGATGGAAGCGCTCTGCTTGTATCGTCTCAAGCCGCGCTTAATGAATTCGTCATGCTGGTCGAGCAGGGCGGGATATTCACTCCGATCATCGAGTTCTTGCTCGATGATCCGCAGATAATCCACGAAATATTCGCCGTCGAAATCCCGACGCAGCAGATTCTTGGTTGCCTTTAGGTCGTACTCTGGATCATGCACCCAAAGGGCAGGGTTGTTTCTTAGTTCTCTCAAGACTTCTTCGCCGATGACGACTCGGGGAAACCTCGCGACCTGGCTTTCGAGGGCGTAGCCGCGGACGACGGCGGGGCCGAAGAGCTGGCCATAGCTAAGGGCGACATCGCCGACTGTGATGCCGCCACGCAGCAAGATGCCTTCGTCGAAGAGAAGATTTGTCTGGACATGAACCATGTGCAAAATCTGGGAGAACACCTCGCCGCTGGCCGGGAATTTGTCCTTCTTCGCGATGACTTTGCGGATGATGCACAAATCGGAAAAATTGCGGAAGTCGGCTTCCGGAATTTCTTTGAATGCGCCTTTGAAACGGCGGGGTTCGGCGGCTTCGCGGACAACGCGGATCGCGCGGGAAATGTCGCCCGCCGATTTGGTCGAGATCAGCTCGCTGAACCCGAGAATGTCAATGTAGGTAAGGATCGAACGCTCGTAGTTGACCGGTCTGCGTCTCGTGGTCATTCTTATCGCCTTATGCGCGTCACGATCATAGCGGATGTATAACTCACTAGAGAAAGTCGCGCAGCTCGTTGAAACGTGCCCGAAACTCTTCCCATGACGGGTGCGGGCCGTAGCAAAGCAGACGGCATTGTTCTTCATAGGCGGTGGCAATTCGAGCGGAGAGTTCCTCCGGGGGGAACAGGGCTTCGCTGTTGGCAAAGCGCATGTCGGCCGGATGGAAATAACTTCTCTCGAAATGCTCACGACTGATGCGGTCGTAGTCGGTCTTGATGGCGGTGTATTCTTCAGACTTCAGCATCGCGATCACTTCGGGGCGCGAGCTTAGTTGAAAGAGGTCATAGTAGTGGCGCGGGTAGGGGCCGAGCGGTTGGTTGTCACGTTTCAG